>SMTZ1_10003711_pt1 | contig 31840 bp, 36 predicted proteins | sample DeeMarSWOR136_30_FD_25667 | JGI IMG/M metagenome (IMG submission 25667) | reverse complement strand
CGGGTATAAAAGGTATCTCTAAAAAGGATCTGGAGCCTTTAGCTGTTGCTGTGGAGAACACCGAATGGGGAGCAGCTTCTTTAGCGGAGATTGAAAAATTCGCCAAAGAGAGGGGATGGAAAATAGCTGAGGCCATTAAATATCCCCATAGCGCAGCAGATTTGACCAGTGAGGCGAGAAGAATGATTGCTTCCGGAGCTCCTACTTTTCTGTTTGCTCCTTATGTAGCGGATGCGATCCTCTTCGTTAAGACGATGAAAGAGATGAAGGCTTCGCCACGTCTCGTCTGGGGGCAGGATGCTGGCTTTGTCGAGGCTGACTTCTATAAAACATTAGGGGCCGATGTGAATGGCATCTTAACCCGAGATCTTTTCTCTGCGGAGATGGGTAAGGTAAAACCGGTAGCAGGCAAACTGAATGCGATGTATAAAAAAATGACAGGGTATGATTTCTCCGGTAGTTCTGCGAGAGATTTTGTTGGCGTTCAGGTCTGGGCCCATGTTCTGAACAATGCTAAATCCACTAAGCCGGAAGCCATCCAGAAGGCCCTCAATGCGCTTCATATTCCCGCAAAAGAACTGATCATGCCCTGGAAGGGCGTAAAATTTGGTTCTCCATTTCCGGAGGATACCCAACAGAATGAGCTTGGGTCTGGAGTCATCAATCAGTATCAGGGTTATCCTGATGGGAAGTTGCACATCATCTTTCCTTTTGAGTTCGCTACTTCCAAAATGATCTACCCCTTTCCGGGGTACAAGTAGATCGGGGCATTGGCCCAGGATTGATTTCTTATCATGAGCAGCATAGTCCACAGGGATGGGCTATGCTGCTCATCTATGTTTAACCATCAGATTCAGCCTGTCATGGAATTAGCCGTCGAATTGGTGATTTACGGTTTTTTAATGGGATTGGTTTTTGCCCTTATTGCCTTGGGCTTATCCCTGATCTTTGGGGTGATGAACATCGTCAATTTCGCCCACGGAGAATTCTTAATGGTGGGCATGTACATCGCTTTCATTCTCTCCTCTTATTTACATCTTGACCCTCTTTTTTCCTTGCCCGTTGCAGCGCTGGCAGGATATCTCCTGGGAATGATGAGTTATTATTTCTTGATTCACCACATTCTCCGGGGGCCCATGGTCGCTCAGCTCTTCGGGACGTTTGGATTGATGCTTTTTCTCCGCTATCTCGCAATGTTCATTTTCACCCCGGATGTCCGCTCTATCAACCAGGGGATTCTTGTAGGAAAAACACTTTCTTTCGGCTGGATGACGTTTGACATCAGCAAGATGATGGCAGCGTGTCTATCTCTTCTGCTTTTTGCATTGGTCTACATCATGATTAACAGAACAAAACTGGGGAGGGCTTTGAGGGCTACTTCCCTCGATGCAGAGGCAGCAAGGTATATGGGCATAGACACCAAGAAGATGAACGCCTTGGCCTGGGGGATTGGTGGGGCTACGGTAGCCATATCCGGGGCCCTTCTGGCCCACTTCTATTATGTCACCCCCACGGTAGGGATGCTTTTCACTCTGATCGCCTTTGCCACGGTGGCTTTAGGCGGATTTGGAAGCATTTCAGGGGCTTTTCTTGCTGGGATTATTATTGGCCTCATCATGGTCCTGAGCGGGCAATTTGTGAGCGAGCTGAAGTTTACCTTCATCTATCTGGCCTTTTTCTTAACCGTCGTATTTCGACCTCGGGGTCTCTTCGGGTGGTAGGATGAATAAGGTGCTTCAGGTATTAAGGGATATTTTCTCATTTGCCGACCGCCCCCGTACGGAATGGATTGGTTTCATCATTTTCGTTGTGATCATCCTCATTTTCCCTTGGCTGGTTAAATCCTCCTATGCCAGATCAGTGATGATCAAATTTCTTCTCTTTGCTTTGTTTGGTCTGGGTTGGAATCTCATTGGCGGCTATGGGGGGCAAGTGGACCTAGGACAGGCTAAGAATGTTGGCTTTGGAGCCTATGCGACAGCCTTGATGATAGTCTGGTGGAAGATTCCATTTTGGTTGACCGTCATTCCAGGGATGATCTTTGCCACGGCAGAGTCCTTTGCCGTTGCTTATCCGATGTTCCGTCTTAGAGGCCATTACTTCGCCATCGCCACTCTCTGTGTGGCCTTGGTCTGGAAGGAACTCTTCGTCTTCTGGGATTGGACCGGGGGAGCACGGGGAGTCGAAATTCCGATCATGCCTACCCCTGATTTCGCTTACATGCAGTTTGGCTCGGCCATTTATTACCATTATTTTATTTTTTTTCTTTTTATCACCCAGCTTCTATTCATGAACTGGTTTAGGAAGTCCAAATTGGGCTATGACCTCCAAGCCGTCAGAGACAATGAGGAGGCGGCAGCGAGTTTAGGAATTAATGTTACCAATACCAAAGTGAGAGCCTACTGTATCACCGCGGCCTTGGGTGCCATTGGCGGAAGTTTTATGGCGGTCTATTATCTATATATTGATCCTGACTTCGTTATGCCACTGGATCTCTCTATTTTGATTGCCATGACCGTGATGGTGGGAGGTGCGGGTTCGATATGGGGACCCATCCTCGGTGCGGCTGTCCTCATCCCGCTCGATATGTACTTGGGCGCTTGGTTAGGGGCACAGAAGCGTCTTGGCATCGATTTCATGATTTATGCAATGATCATGATGATTATTGCCGCTCGCGAGCCAAAAGGGATCTGGGGGATTTTCGAAAGAATTAGAAGAAAAAGGATGAGGTAGAGGGATGTTACTGGAAATCAAGAGCTTGGTTAAGGAGTTCGGCGGTGTCGTTGCCAACGCCGATATCTCATTAGAGATCGAAAGGGGGGTGATCGCGGGGCTGATCGGTCCTAATGGAGCTGGCAAGACCACTCTGTTTAACTGCATTGCGGGTTATCACAAACCGACCGGGGGAAAGATCTATTTTGAAGGAAAGGACGTTACGGGTTGGCCAGCCCACCGTGTTGCAAAAGTGGGGATAGCGAGGACCTTCCAAGGGATGAAAATCATGCCGAATCTAACGGTCGAAGAGAATGTGATGGTTGGGGCATTTTGTAGGACGAATGATCGGCATCGTGCCAGGAGGGAGGCCCAAGAGATATTAGCGCTGTTGGATCTCGCACAGAGTGCGGCTATCTATCCTACGGAACTCCCTATTGCAACTCAAAAAAGGATTGAATTGGGCCGAGCCTTGGCTACGAAACCGAAGCTTTTAATGCTCGACGAGATCGCCGCTGGTCTCAATCCTCTTGAGACCAAAGAGATCACCCAGACCTTGAAAAGGATAAAGGAGGAAAAGGATCTCACCCTCTTTTTGACCGAACATGTGATGGAATTTGTGATGACCCTCTCAGAGGCGGTCACGGTCATGGCAGCAGGAAGGAAAATCGCTGAAGGGCCACCTGAAGAAGTAGCAAAGGAAGAAAAAGTCATCGAGGCCTACCTGGGTGAAAGGTATGCTAAAGGTAAACCAAATTAAAGTTAACTACGGAGGGATTCCCGCGCTCCATGAGGTGACGTTTGAAGTAGAAGAAGGGGAGTTGGTTTCCATTGTTGGGGCCAATGGTGCGGGGAAGAGCACTGCCTTAAAGGCGATTGTCGGAGCTCTGAGTCCGGTATCGGGAAAAATCGAATTCAATGGGTTAGACATCACCGGGAAAAATTCAGCCGAGATTGTACGTTTAGGCATTACCTATGTCCCGGAGGCAAGGCATATCTTCGGGCCCTTGACGGTAGAAGAGAACCTCCTTTTAGGGGCGTTTACCCTCTCTTCAAGGGAGCAGACGGAAAGAGGTTTAGAATACGTTTATCGCCTCTTTTCCATATTGAAAGAGCGTCGGAGACAGCAAGGGGGAACCCTCAGCGGAGGAGAACAACAAATGCTTGCCATTGGCAGAGGGCTCATGGCTCAACCGAAATTGCTCATGTTGGATGAACCTTCTCTGGGATTGATGCCGAAACTGGTGACAGAGATGTTCGGGGCCATTTCTTTACTTAAAAAAGAAGGGCTGACCATTCTTCTGGTGGAGCAAAATGTAAGGGAGGCACTGGAGCTCGCTGATCGAGGATATATTTTGCAGACCGGTCGAACCATCCACTCAGGGCAGGGCCAGGAATTGCTCAACTCAGAAATCGTCAAAAAAGCCTTCCTGGGATTGTAAGAGAATTCCTTCCTTTCCTCTCATTTTAAGCAGAAAAGCATTGTTTACCACCATCGACACGAATCACCTGTCCGGTAATAAAAGAAGCCCCCTCCGATAATAAGAACTCAACGGTTCTTGCAACCTCCATGGGCCTTCCATAGCGTTCAAGCGTTCCATCCTCAACCATTCTATTTTGATCGAGGGGTCGGCTGGCAATGAATCGGGAAGTCAGGATATCTCCGGGTGCTACGGCATTGACCGTGACGTTATAAGGTCTCAACATGGCTGCTAAACAACGCGTATATTCATGCACGGCCGCTTTGGCTGTACTGTAAATGGCAGATTGGCTGTTACCCTGAAGGCCAGCAATGCTGCCGATGTTGACAATCTTCCCGCTCCGGCGCTCCATCATCTCGGGAGCCACTTCGCGGCAGACCAGAATGCAAGTCATCAGGTTCCGATTGATCACGGCCTTCATATCCTCAAGGGAGATAAAGAGAGCATCGTTTTTCGCGGGCTTGCCACCCATGGGGCCATCCGTTCCCTGAGCTCCAATGTCGCCGCCAGCACAGTTCACAAGGATGTCGATATGACCCAAGACCTCTTTGATCTCTTTTACATTGGCCTTTACCACCTCCTCATCAGAGAGATCGCCATGGACAGGAAATACGTTCACCCCATATTCAGCAGAAATGGCTTGAGCGACTGTTTGAAGGGATTCGGCTTCATTAAAGGCACGAGTCGAAAAGGGTGCTGTCCCGTGAACAACTAACGTAGGTCCCAGACTGGCTAAGTGTGTGGCGATGATTCTGCCTATCCCCCTTGAAGATCCTGTTACCCAAATAACCTTTCCTGTGAGACGTTGATCTGAAGATTCCATAGAATCACCTCATCGCAATATTGAATGCTCAGCGTAAATGTTACACCAATATCCCTTGAAAGGACATAACTAATTTGTACGACAGAAACTTTGCTTGACTTTCATTATGAGTCCTATAGAGTTTAATTAGAAAAAATAGAAAGGAGGAACCGTCTATGGCAAAAGCAAGAAGAGTCAAAGAGCTCAGTTTTTCTCTGACAAATAGGGTGGGACTGCTTTCAGAGGTGACCACGGCTCTTGCCGGAGCAAAAGTCAATATCAACGCTATATGCGCCTATGCAATGGAAAATAATGCCTTTTTTATGCTGACCACAAGCAGTTACGCAAAAGCGAAAAAGGCGCTCGCTCCTCTCGGCCTTGAGATCGAAGAAAAGGATATAGTTGAAGTAGAAATGCCCAACAAGCCGGGAGAATTACAGAAAGTCGCCAAAAAGATTGGCGATGCGGGCATCGATATTCAGTATCTATACGCAACTGCTGGAGGCGGTAAGGCGACGTGTGTCTTTAAGTCAGCCGACGACCAGATGGCGATAAAGGCAATGAGAAAGTAGACATCAAAAGAAAGACCCGTTCCTTTTTTTAAAAGTTTTACAACATCCGGCTTGAGAAGGCACAGTAATCTTTTGTCGAAATAAAACTCGTGATGAAGAATATCGCCTATGAATATTAAAATCCGTCCTGGCCGCTCCCGTGATGCTTCGTTTCTGGCCTGGGTCATGCTCATCTCGGGAAGGGCACATGTCCAGCGTGGCATATGGGAAGTTATCCTGGGAGGGACAGAGGCAGAGTGTCTGGCGTTCCTTCAATTACTGACCGTCACTCAGACGCTTCATCTATTCCACCATTCATGTTTTCTCATGGCAGAAGTGAATGGGCGTCCGGTCGCTGCCCTTGGCGGATATGATCCAAAGTCTTTGGGGTATGCAGCGCTCAGGAGGGCCATGCGTGAGGTCGTCCATCAGGCCGGGTTTTCAGAACCCGATCCAGAAGCATTGAGGCGGTCTCAGAGAGTTCTTGCCTGTATCCCGGAAGAAATGGAGGGTGCATGGGTGATTGACAGTGTCGCAACGGTTCCGGAGTTTCGCAGGCAGGGGATCACCGGCAAGCTTCTTGAGGAAATGGTTGAAAAGGGTCGACGGCAGGGGTTTCAAACCGCGCAGATCAATATCTATATTGGGAATATACCGGCGCAGAGGCTTTATGAAAAACACGGGTTTGAAGTCGTGGATGAAAAGCGGCATCCCGATTTCGAAGAGGCAATTGGCTCTCCTGGAATGGCCCGTCTTTTGCGCGATCTGTGAATGGATGGACTGACGGATGAACAGGCGACACCAAGCGCCCTGGGAATGCATCTATAGAAAAGAAGATAAAAGCGACTGCAAACCTGGAAACAGGCCAAGATCCGACCAGAAGTATTTTGAAATCCTGTGTCTCTGTCTTTTGCAGACCGGACTGAATTGGGGTTCGATTCGGAAACACTGGCAGAAGTATAAGGAAGGTTTCTATGGCTTCGATATCCATAAATTGTCTGAGGCACATGCAAAAGCACTGCTCAAAGACCCTCGTGTCATAAAGAACCCACGAAAGGTGGAAGCGATTATTCACAATGCCAGAGCGTTTAAAAAGATCAAAGGGGAATTTGGTTCGTTCTCTAATTTTCTAACATCTCTACAGGAACTGGGACATCAAGAGCTGCTCGAGGCGCTTGCCAAAAAATTTAAGCACGTCGGGCCTTATTCTGCTGAGTATTTTTTACATTCTGTTGGAAATGGAGAATGAATCTCTTATATTTTGACGCGGTGGTTTTTTGGTGCTATAAGAATTTGTAAAATGAAAGATATTCATCAGCTCGCTCCAAGAGAGATCCGGGCTCTCATCCGACAAGGGAAATGGGATAAGGTAACGGCCGGACTTGCGATGGGTTATGCCCAGGCCAATCTGGTCATTCTTCCGCAGAAATATGCATTTGACTTTCTCCTCTTCTGTCAGCGAAATCCCAAACCCTGTCCCCTCCTTGAAGTCCTAGAACCAGGGAAGTTTCGTACAGCGTTTCTGGCTAAAAATGCCGATGTTCGGATGGACATCCCTAGATACAATGTCTACCGACATGGAAAGTTAGAGGCGACAGTAAAGGAGATCGAAGGTCTCTGGAAGAAGGACTTCGTTACGTTTCTGTTAGGCTGCAGTTTCTCCTTTGAAGAAGCCCTGTTAAGGGCAAAGATTCCAATTCGTCATATTGAAGAGAACAAAAATGTCCCGATGTATATTACCCGTATTCCCTGCCATTCTTCCGGAGTCTTCCGTGGCCCCATGGTCGTTACCCTGAGACCTATTCCTCCGGACAAAGTTACCCAAGCTGTTCAGATCACGGGTCGTTATGCTTCTGTTCATGGTGCGCCTGTCCACATCGGTGATCCTTCAAAGATTGGGATTAGAAATCTAAGAAGACCTGATTTTGGAGATTCGGTGACGATCAAAAAAGGGGAGATCCCGGTTTTCTGGGCCTGCGGTGTCACTCCTCAGGCCGTCGTGATGAGGGCAAAGCCCGAACTCTGTATCACCCATACCCCTGGTCATATGTTCATCTCTGATCTTCTGAATGAAGAGCTAGCCACCTTTTAATTGATTTTGCCCCCTCCCCCGTTCTCCCGTCCCGCCAGGGGAGAGGAGACTGTTTCACAGAAAAGCGATTGTCGAGTGTTTACGGAAAACTTGTAGGAGGGATTGCAATGGAGAAGGTTGAAATCTACGAGAAGCACAAAAAATACTTAGCCCCCTGCGTTACCCCTTATTATCAAGAACCCATCATCCTGGACCGCGGAAAAGGAAAGTACGTCTACGATATAGACGGGAGAGAGTACCTCGACTTTTTTGGAGGGATTGTCACCATCAGCGTGGGCCATTGTGAGGAAGAGATACTTACCAAGACCTATGAACAGATGAAGAAACTCCAGCATACCTCCACCTTATATCCCCAGGTCCAGATCATCTCCTTGGCTGAAAAATTGGCCGAGATTACCCCAGGACGATTACAAAAATCCTTTTTCACGAATAGTGGAACGGAAGCTATTGAGACTGCCATATTACTGGCTCAACTCTATACGAAGAGCCATGAGGTCATTGCCCTCCGACATTGTTACAGCGGATTATCACTCTTAGCCATGAACCTTACGGCTCACGGGAATTGGCGCCTCACGGATAGCCTCATCCCCGGGATCAAGCACGCCCATAATGCCTACTGTTTTCGATGCGCTTTTGGAAGAAAATATCCGGACTGCAATCTCGAGTGTGCGAAGGATGTCAAGGAACTGATCGAGACCACAACCTCCCGCCATATTTCTGCTTTCATTGCAGAACCGATCCAGGGGGTAGGGGGATTCATCACGCCACCCAAAGAATACTTTCAAGAGGTGGTCTCTATCATCAAAAATTATGGAGGCCTATTTATCTGTGATGAGGTCCAGACAGGCTGGGGAAGGACCGGAGAGAAGATGTTCGGGATCGAACACTGGGGAGTGGACCCTGATATCATGGTGATGGCCAAAGGGGCAGCCAATGGAGCACCTGTCGGAATCACCGTTGCAACACCCGAAGTGGCGGATACCCTGCAAGGGCCCCATCTTTCCACCTTTGGTGGAAATCCGGTCACTGCAACTGCTGTCCTCGCCACGATTGAGGTGATTGAGAGAAAGAATCTTGCCCTGAATGCCAAGCGGATGGGTGATTATTTGAGGACCCGATTGGATGAGTTAAAAGAGCAGCATCGAATCATCGGTGAAGTTCGGGGAATGGGACTGATTCAGGGGATAGAAATTGTCAAGGAGAAGAAAGAGCCTGCCCCTGACTATGTTGCGGAGATTTTTGAAAGGACGAAGGAGGAGGGGCTCCTCATTGGGAAAGGTGGGCTCTATGGAAATGTCATCCGACTCACACCTCCACTAACGATTGATCAGGCGGAGGTCGATCATGCTATTCGAATCTTAGGTCGAGTTTTTGCAGAAGTTCAGGCCTCCGGCGCAGTTTGACAATTGAGGTGGATTTCGATAGGATTTCGACAACCCCTCACCCCCTCCCTCTCCCCTGAGGGGAGAGGGGAAGGGTGAGGGGAACTTTAAGCAGGAGGATTAAAGGATGAGAAAATGTTTAGTGTTAAGTTTGACTATGTTGGTGTTTTTTCTTTTAACATCGTTTGCCCATGCTCAGAAGCCTGTTCATGGTGGATCTCTGGTTGTGGCTCAGGGGGTGGAACCTCCTGGACTCGATCCAACCACGGCCACCTCTGCAGCCATCCCGCGGGTCGTTTACAGCAATGTGTTGGAAGGTCTGGTAAAGATCGACCGGAATGGCAAGATTGTGTCCGCTCTGGCCAAAAACTACAAGATCTCAAAAGATGGAAAGGGATACACCTTCATCCTGAAGAAGGGTGTCAAATTTCATGACGGGAAACCCTTCGATGCAGAAGATGTGAAGTTTACCTTTGATAGGCTGATGGATACGCAAAAAACCGGCACGGCTCACCCCGAGTATTATAAAGATATTGCCTCGGTTCAGGTCGTGGACAGTCATGCCGTAAAGATGACGCTGAAGAATGTGAATTCCATGTTTCTTTTCAGTTTGGCTCGACCGGATTCGATTATTGTCAGTAGTCAATCGGTGGACAAGCTGAAAACTGCCCCCGTTGGTACAGGGCCTTTCAAGTTCGTGGAATGGGTTCGAGGGGATCACATCACCCTGGCGAGGTTTGATCAATACCATAGAAAGGGTATCCCTTACCTCGAAAAAATCACTTTTAAATTTATCGGAGACCCGAGTGCCCAGATCGCCAGTCTTAAAGCGGGAGATATCGATGTGATTGCTTACGATGTGAGCCCAGAAAATGCGCTTCTTCTCGAGAAGGATCCGAAGTACAAGGTCCTCAATGGCTATACCACAACCGAAGTCATCCTTTCGACGAACAATTCGAGAAAACCTTTTACCGATGTGAAGGTCCGACAAGCCATGGCCTACGCCATTGATCGGAAGGCTCTGATCAAAGGAGCCATGTCAGGTTATGGAACGCCCATTGGAAGCCATATGGATCCGGGCAACCCCTACTATATCGACCTAACCTCTGCCTATCCCTACAATCCCGAAAAGGCAAAACAACTTCTCGCAGAGGCCGGGTATCCAAATGGATTTGAGGCTGTGATCAAACTTCCGGAGCGGTTCGCCTACGCCAGGCGATCCGGAGAGATCATCGCGGATATGCTCTCTCAGGTGGGCATCAAATTGAGGATTGAATTGACCGAGTGGGGACAGTGGATCGACCGGGTCTTCAAGAACGCCGATTTTGACCTCACCGTCATCGGTCATGCAGAACCTTTTGACATTAACATCTATGCCAACCCCAAATACTACTTTCGTTATGACAATCCAAAATTTCAAGAGACTCTGAAAAAAGCTGAGATGGAGCCCGATCCCAAAGTCCGGAAAGAACTCTATATCGCCTGTCAGAAGATCATCACGGAGGATGCGGTCAATGGGTTTTTATTTGTACTGCCCAGCCTTCCCACCATGAAGAAAGAGGTGATGAACTGGTGGAAAGATTATCCCATGACCGCCTCTGATGTGACGGAAGTATGGATACAAAAGTAAGGAGGAAAATTCGAAATTGGAAGCACGAAATTCGAAAAAGGTTTAATGGTTATCAGAAGATCAGGCTATCAGGTAGTGGGTATCAGGATACAGGGCATCAGGTTTAAGGATTCTTTCATTTTAACTTTTCCTGATGTCCTGGTTCTCTGATATCCTGCCTCCTGATTTCCTGGTTTCCTGATTCCCTATCGAGATTTGTTTGGGATTTCGATATTCGAATTTCGGATTTACCCATAGGCTTGAGGAATAAGACTTATGGCCCTCAGGCCTTTTGTTTCTGAAAGATGGGCGCCTATTTACTTAAGAGATTTTTCATCCTCCTCTTGACGCTTCTTCTCGTCTCCATGGTCATTTTCGCTGTGCTCATGGTGATCCCGAGCGACCCCGCCCAAATCGTGCTGGGCATCCATGCCACTCCGGAGACCCTTCAAGCCTTAAGACACAAAATGGGTTTGGACCGGCCTATTCTCGTTCAGTATCTCTCTTACATCAAGAATATCATGATGGGAGACCTAGGACGGTCCATCACCTATGATGTCTCCATCAGCTCCCTCATCTTTTTCAGGCTTCAGGTGACGGTACCTTTGGCCATCCTCTCAATGATTTTTGCCATTCTTCTTTCCATTCCTATGGGAATTTACTCGGCTCTCCATCGGAATCGGATGGGCGACTATGGGATTATGGTCTTTTCTCAGATCGGTCTGGCGGTCCCCGCCTTCTGGGCAGGGATTCTCTTGATCCTCCTGTTTGCTGTGACGCTTCATTGGTTTCCTGCAGGAGGGTTTCAGAACTGGCTCCCTGACCCCCTGAGGGCGCTGAAATCCCTCTTACTTCCAGCCCTTTCCCTGGGATTTGTAAGAGCAGCCGTTCTCACCCGGATGACCCGATCTTCTATGCTGGAAGTTTTGGGAGAAGATTATATTCGTACAGCTCGAAGCAAAGGCTTATCCAAAAAGAGAGTGGTCTATAAACATGCCTTTCGAAACGCCATCATTCCCGTCATAACCATTATCGGTCTCCAAGCCAATGATCTTCTGGCAGGTGCCATCATCATTGAGAATGTATTTCATCTTCCTGGGATAGGAAGGCTGGTCTTTGAAGCGATTGGCCAGAGGGACCTTCCCGTCATTCAGGGGGTTGTCCTTTTTATCGCGACGCTCATCGTGGTCATTAACTTTTTAATCGACGTGGCCTATCGATACCTTGACCCACGGATTCGGTATGAATAAGCCCCCCCTCACCCTCGCCCTCTCCCCTGAGGGGAGAGGGAGGCCTGTCTGCCGGTAGGCAGGGGCTGAGGGGATTGTAGAAGGAAAATGAATCGACACCTATTTCGCAATATCAATTTTAGCATCGGTCTCATCATCACCTTCGCAATCGTCTTCACCGCTCTAGTGAGTTTCCTCTACACTCCTTACGATCCGAATAAGATGAATCTCTCAGCTCGTTTTCAATCTCCGGATGAAGCCCACTGGTTTGGGACCGACCAATACGGAAGGGATATCTTCAGCCGGGTGATGAAAGGGTCGATCAATTCCATCATCGTCGGGTTGGTGGCAGTTTCGATCGGAATGGGCTTTGGGATTCTCCTTGGTTCTTTGGCTGCTTTTTATAGAAAGTGGGTCGATGAAGGGATCATGAGAGTGTCGGATGTACTCTATGGTTTTCCCGCAGTCCTCAGCGCTATCCTCATCACCTCCATTTTGGGACCTGGCATTATCAACAGTATGATTGCTATTGGCATCTTCAATATTCCCATCTTCGCAAGATTGACGCGCGCAACCTCCCTCTCCATATGGGAGAGAGATTATGTGGCCTCAGCAAAAGCCATCGGGAGGAGCAATGCTGGCATCATCTGGAAACATATCCTTCCAAATGTCCTCTCCCCCCTTGTGGTTCAGGGGACGGTCCAATTTGCGATTGCCATCTTGGCTGAAGCGGGTTTAAGCTATTTGGGGCTAGGGACTCAGCCTCCTCATGCCAGTTGGGGAAGGATGCTCAACGAAGCTCAAACCTTTATGGGGACTTCTGCCTGGTTGGCTATCTTTCCTGGTTGCGCTATTGCCTTAGCCGTTTTAGGATTCAATCTTCTTGGAGATGGATTGAGAGATATTCTCGATCCGAAACTAGCAAGGCAGATAGGGAGATAGGGAGACTTAAGATAGGGAGATGGGGAGAAGGGGTGATAGGGAGATGAAAGAAAAGATGCTTTGTCCCCGCGTCATTCTGTCTCCGCGTCACCGCGTCACAGATGAAGTCACCGGGTCACCGTGTCTCCGCATCACCGAGTCGCTCCTGAGGGTAGAAACTTGAAGTACGATCGCTTACTGAAAGAAATCAAGAAAGAGGAATTGATTCAACTCACCCAAAATCTCATCCGAATTCCCAGTGTTAGACGTGAAGGAGGAAATGAGCAGGAGGTTGCCCTCTTTGTTGCCCGTCTTCTGGAAGAGATGGGGCTCGATGTCGTCGTTGAGGTGGTGGAACCAAAGGCTCCCAATGTGATCGGGGTGCTTCAGGGTCAAAAAGAGGGTCCTTGCCTCATGTTGGAATGTCATACGGATGTGGTCACCGAGGGCGATGCTTCCGAATGGAAATACGGACCTTTTGAAGGGCGATTAGTAGGCAATCGAATTTATGGAAGAGGAGCCTGTGATACCAAGGGAAATTTGGCCGCTGCGGTGCTGGCTGTCAAAGCCATCAGCCAATCGGGCCTCTCTTTTAACGGAAAGATCCTTTTAGGAATCCTGGTCGATGAAGAAGGGATGATGAGCGGGGTGAAGCATTTTATTCGACAGGGATGGGCCGACAATGTGAACGCGGCCATCATCTGTGAGCCTGTGGATAATCATCTCTGTGTCACACAGAAAGGAGCTCTTAGGGCCGAATTGATCACCACTGGAAAGATGAGCCATGGAGCTATGCCTTTGAGCGGCTTCAATCCCATCCCTCCGATGGTCTCGATCCTAGAAAAACTGAGACAGTTGGAGGAGGAAGAGATTGAACGATTGGGGAAGAACCCTTTGTTGGGATATCCGAGTATCACGCCCACAGTGCTTCAGGCTCCAGTCAAAGGAGAACCACAGCTCAATGTCCTCCCTTACGAGTGTAGGGCTTTGTTGGACATCCGAACCATTCCCGGCCAGCCTCATGAAGTCGTGAAAAAGCAATTGCAGGAGATTGTGGAAGAGGAGGAGCGGTCGCTCAATGAGAGTCTCCGGTCGGGACGTCTCAAGGATATTCGCGAAAGTCTCGAAAAGGGCCTTTCGAAAGGAATCTTATTTGAAGCAAAATTGAATATTTTTGAGGATCGGCCTTGGACCAAAACTTCTCACAGCGAACCGATTGTCCAGGCGGTTTCAAAAGCCTATCGATCCATCACATGGCACTTTTCTTTCCGCCTGGGCAGGGATTCCAATCGTCACCTTTGGAGCAGGCAAATGGATGATTCCCCATCAAAAGGATGAATGGGTCTCGATTGATGATCTGTACTTGACGGCAAAGATTTATGCCGCGAGCGTTTTGGAGTTCCTGGGTGTGGTTAGATGATACTTTAAATACGAAATCCGAATATCGAAATCCGAAACAATTTCAAAATTCGAATGACCAAATTCCAAAAACATTATTATTCTTTGTTTGAAATTTTTCGACTTTGAACATTTGAATTTGTTTCGAATTGATGGCTGGCGCGATGCTTCGCCCGGATTTCGTGCTTTGGATTTATTCTTCGGAATCCTCAGCTGATTTCCCACCCATCTCTTCATCCAATGTTTCATCTACTATTCTATCGGCATCTTCCCCCAATTCTTCCCCAAACTCCTTTCCCAGCCTCTTCATCATCTTGGCCATGCTCTTCGGGTCTTTTTCATCGAGATCGCCCCATTTTGAAGGATCGGCCAGGCTTTCCATGCGGCTCTCTTCTGATCGGATCACCCTCACTTTCGATAGGACCCGGGACATCTTTTTGCTTTTACATCGTTTGCATTGAGGGGAAAAGATCTCCTCCCTTTTCATCACAAGGAATTCAGAGATCTTCCCGCAATTTTCACATTGGTATTCATAGATTGGCATATCGCTTCACACTCCTTTTATGAACGATGAAATGGAAATAACCGAGATTCATAAGGCCTATCAGGGCTAGGCTGAGGAACATCGTTGTAAAGTTGGTCAACTGCAGGATGATTCCCATGATCACAGAACCCATCCCCGATCCCAAATCAGCCACTGCAGTAAAGGTTCCCATGGCTGGACCTCGAGCAGAACCTGCAAGCTCAAGGGCGTAGGCTACCAGCGTAGGATAGAGAAATGCATTTCCAACTCCCCAGATCACGGCCACGAGAATAAACATGTAAAGCGTGGAGGAAAAAGTTAGGATGGACATTGCAATGACATAAGCGATGAGACAGGGAAGGATCACCTTTTCTCTCCTGTATAGATCGAATATCTTTCCCCCAAGGGAACGGCCTAAGACATGGATAATGGCTAACACACCGAAAAAAATTCCAGGGTTGGTAATTCCGTGACTTAACGCATACAGGGGAAAAAAGGCGGTCAAAGCTCCCCAAATGATATTGACCATGAAGGCCATCATGGCAGGGGGGAAAGCTTCCCGGCTAAAGAGGGACGAAGCGTGTGAAGATTGATCTACGGTCATGCCCTCTCTTCTTCCCAATTTGACTGTGATGAGTAAAGAACAAAGAGATAAACCTGCACAGACAAGGAAGAGAGTAGGGAAGTTAAGGAGGTTGATGATGAGCATTCCGAAATAGGGACCAAGAACGAAAGCAATGTTGATGGCCAGATAAAAATAACCTAAACTCTGCCCCCGATGAGCATCGGGACTGATATTAGCGATGAATGTGAACGCGGCGGTTGAGAAAAAGGCTAATCCAATTCCTTGGATGATTCGAACCACGAGAAAAGGCCAAAAAGGAGGAGCCAAGAGATAGGCGATAGAAGAGAGGGTATAGAGGAAAGCTCCAGCCATCATAAATGTTCTTTCAGGAATTATTAGTAGGCCTCTCCCAACCAATGGCCTACAGACTAGGGAGAAGACGCTGAAGGTTCCGATGAGCACACCGATCTCTGCCTCCGAGATTCCTTTTCTCGATAAATAGATTGGCAGGGTAGGGATGAGGGTGCAGAAGACGGATGAGAAAGCGAACTGAGCGAAAAAACCTAGAACAAAATCCCGGGAGAATATCTTACTGATGGCCATCGATTTAAGAGTTATTTTAATGATTCGTCTACCCTTTGTAAAGGGTCCGTTTATATTGACAGCCAATGAATTAGAAAGGATAATTTGAAATCGTCGCTTTTTTTCTTTTTTCCTGGGAAAAGGGTGAACAAAAAAAGGGGAGGTTATGTGCTGATGAACTATACTACTCTTCTCTTCGATGTTAAAGATGGTGTCGCCCATATCACCTTAAATAGGCCTGAGGAGGTCAACGCGATTAACTTGGAGTTATCCAGAGACCTGATGCACGCTATCCTGCATTGCGATGAAGATCCTTCAATCCGGGCCGTCGTGCTCAGTGGAAGTGGACGCCTCTTCTGCGCCGGCGGAGACCTGAGAGCGTTTATGGCGCAGGGCAAGGACCTCTCGTATCATATCAGGGAGGTAACGACTTACCTCCATGCAGCATTGTCTCGATTAACCCGTATGGATCCGCCCGTGGTTGCCGCCGTGCATGGGTTTGCTGCCGGCGCAGGCATGAGCCTTGCCCTTGCCTGTGACATTGTGATCGCTGCCGAATCTGCTCAATTCAATGTGGCCTATACGCGGGTGGGTTTGACACCGGATGGGAGCATGTCATACTTTCTACCTCGCTTCATCGGCTTGAAGCGGGCTATTGAATTGACCCTCACCAATCGGATCCTCTCCGCCCAGGAGGCGCTGGAGTGGGGCCTCCTCACCCGGGTGGTGCCAGACGGAGAGTTACTTCCTCAAGCAATGGCCCTTGCTTCACAATTGGCAACTGGAGCACCCAAGGCCCTGGGGGCGGCCAAGCGACTATTGCATAGCGGTTGTTCTGAGACCCTGGAGACGCAGATGGAAAATGAAAGCCAGACGATCGCCCATATAGCCCGTACTTGGGATACTCATGAAGCGATCAGCGCTTTTCTTGAAAAAAGAACACCCAAGTTTACTGGAAAATGAAGTCAATTGGGTTCATTGAGTCTGTTGAGTTTGTTGGGTTTGTTGAGCTAAGGAAGAACACAATAGACCCAAGAAACCCAAGTAACTCAATAAACGGAAATCTTGATGCGGAATGTCCAAAGGAGAGGTCTTAAGATGCAACGCGAGGTGATCAAAGCGAACATGGTCGTCTTTATTTCCAGCTTCTGCATACTGGTGATTGAAATTGTGGCAGGAAGGATCATGGCCCCCTACGTGGGGGTTTCTCTCTATACCTGGACGAGCATCATCGGGGTAGTCCTTGCAGGCATCAGCATCGGGGCCTATCTGGGGGGTCTCATTGCGGATCGATATCCTTATCCTTCCACCCTCGGCTGGCTTCTTTTTATTTCTGGATTGGGAGCTTTTTCGATTTCGCCCCTGACCAATCTCGTGGGAGGAGCCCATTTTCACACCAGTCTGATGGTTCGGATCCTTCTCATCACCACCATCATCTTTTTCGTCCCCTCCTGCATTCTTGGAATGATCTCCCCTGTTGTGGTTAAACTGGCGCTTAAAAACTTAGAAAAAACGGGCAATGTGGTTGGAAAGATCTATGCCTTTTCTACCCTGGGATCCATCCTTGGGACCTTTGCCACCGGATTTTTCTTGATCTCCTGGATGGGTACACGGGCGGTCCTAATAACCATGGGAGGGATTCTAGTCCTCTGTGCGCCCATCTTTGGAAATTTCTTTTCGAGAAAAAAGGCCCTCATCCGCTTCGTTTCCTTCCTCGCTCTTTTTCTTATGCTTATTCTTCCTGTGGCGGTGTGGGTTGGATATGCTGCGTTTGACCCTGAGGAGAGGGCTCTCCCTACTTCTGCCATCGACACCATGAAAACGCTGTATGGATTGGCTTTTGCCTTTCCTAAGGATGAGGATACCTATTTTCATAAAGAGAGTGATTACTACACCATCAAGTTAAAGAAGGATCGGACCCGAAGTGGGGGTGCGCCCCTAGAGTCCCTCGTCCTCGATCACCTGGTTCATTCTTACACCGACCTCAAAGATCCCTTCTATTTGGAGTACGAATATATCCAGATTTATGAGGAGGTGGTCAGATGGCAGTCAAAAAAGCGGAAATCCTTTAAAACCCTCTTCATTGGCGGCGGAGGATACACCTTTCCCCGTTTCATCGAGGCGAAATATCCAAAGGCAACGATCGAGGTGGTGGAGATTGATCCGGAGGTATCAAAAGTGGTTCATCAATATCTTGGGATTTCAGAGAATACAAAAATCCGTTCCTACAATGAGGATGGCCGCTGGTTTGTGATGAATAAAAAGGAGAAGGGGACATATGACTTTATCTTCGGAGATGCCTTTAATGATCTGTCCATCCCCTATCATCTCACCACAAAAGAATTTGCCCTACAATTGAAGGCCCTCCTCAAACCTGACGGATTACTCCTAGCCAATGTGATCGACAGTTTTAAAGCGGGTCAATTTATGCCTTCCTATATTCGGACCTTGGAGGAGGTTTTTGGGAAGGGGAATGTCCATCTCATCACGCTCACTTCGGATTTTGATCATATGGGAATTAGTACGTATGTCGTGGTGGCCAGTACGCAGAAGTTGGATATGGAAGATTTCATCAGGACCCTGAAAGGAAAAGGCCGAAAGGAGATGACGTCCCATGTCATGCCACAGGACCGGTTGCGACAATACCTTGGGGAGCGCTACTCGGTCATCCTCACCGACAATTATGTGCCTGTGGATAATCTGATCGCACCCATCTTCGAAGAACGCTTCGGATACAGAAGATAAAGGTGATTTTTGTTTGACATTCGCCCTGTTTTGGGTTAATTGTCTGACAATCTGATTATCATACTAAAGAGAGGGTCCAATCCTATGGCACAGGAAAAGGCACTGTATCGAGAAAGGCTTTCTGGCGTCTTTGCGCCGGTCACCACCCCTTTTGATGAAAACGGGGAGGTTTCCTACCAGGCTCTGGAAGAAAACATAAGGAAACTGAATTCCTCGTGCCTGAGAGGTTACCTCGTTCTCGGAACAAACGGAGAATTCAAAAGCCTGAATGAGGGAGAACGCCGGAAAGTGTTGGAGTCGGTCGTTCGCGTAGCGGCGAAAGATAAGGTGGTCATGGCGGGGACAGGCCGTGAATCTACGAAGGAGTCGATTGTCGCGACGAAAGAGGCAGCGTCCATTGGAGCTCATTTCGCTAGTCTGATTGCCCCCTCCTTTTTTGCAAAGAAAATGACGGATCCGGTCCTTTTAAATCATTTCCGGCAAGTCTCCGATGCTTCTTCCATTCCGGTCCTCCTCTATAACAATCCTGAAGTCGCGGTTGTCACCTACAGCACGGGTTTGATCGGTGAAATAGCGAAAAAACCCAATATTGTGGGGATGAAGGACACTTCCAAAGGGAATTTCGCTTCCTATCTTCTGGCAGCAGGTCCTGATTTCAATCTGCTGGCCGGGTCGGCCGGCTTTTTCTTTGAGGCCCTCGTGATGGGCGGTGTAGGAGGAGTCCTTTCCATCGCCAATTTTGCCCCGGAGGCCTGTTGCAGAGTCTATGACCTATGGAAAGCCGGGAAATTGGAAGAGGCGAAAACGGAGCAGTATAGGCTGATGACATTGAATCAGAGGGTTTCGGGGAAATTTGGAGTTGCCGGTGTAAAGGCAGCGATGGATATCGCAGGATTCTATGGAGGGCCGCCCAGATCTCCTCTTTTACCTTTAACAGCTGATGAGAAGGAGAGGTTGAAGGAAGATCTCTCGGCCTCCGGTTTCTTGGAAAATAAGGGTTTCGTTTGACGGCAAGAGCAAAGAGGCCTGTTTCATCTTTCGGTTATGTCCGAGCGCATAAAACGTCAGGAGGAGGTCGTTGTCGAAGCTTGTATCGAGGCTTGTGCATCGATACTGGATATTCGAGCCTCCTTTCGCGCTGGCTTCCGGCTTCGGTACCAGGGTCGTCACCGTTAAACAATTTTTATTCAATCTTAGAATTTCTTGCAAACAAGAAAGGAGTTTCACGATGGCAAAGAAAAAGAACCTTTATCTTCATGATATGACTTATGAGAATGTGGCCAATTATTTGAAGAAATGTGATGTCATCATGGTGGCCATGGGAAGTTTAGAGCGTCACGGGGCCCACATCCCATTGGGTTGTGATGCATTAACCACATGGGAGGTGGTCATAAGAGCTGCAGAGAAGGCTTCCGTTATCTATACCCCCATCATTCCTTATGGTTACTCTCCTCACCATATGCATGGGATGGGCGAGGGAACGGGTACAATTACCCTTTCCGGAGATACCTACCGCAGGGTTGTCTATGATATTGGCAAATCCCTCATCTACCATGGATTTAATAAGGTTGTTTATGTCACGCACCACGGCTCCAACTCAAAAGTCGTAGACGATGTCCTCCGCCGGATTCGATACGAAACAGGGGCCTTCACCTGCTGGTATAAGACGCCTACGGAGAGGGAGTATAATGCTTTAAAGGGTATCATTGACGGGCCTCCGGAGGAGACTCCGGGGTGGCATTCTGGAGAGATTGAAACCGCAACCTGTCTGGCCTACGACGAGACGTTGGTAGATATGTCTAAGGCCGTTCAGGACCGGACCCATGCCCCCAAATGGATGGGGTCGGCCTTCTCCAAACGGGATGGCTCAGGGATGGTTGAATTCATGGGGACAGAGCAGGCTTGGGTGCCCATGGAGCATCAAGAGTATTCCGACACCTCAACGATTGGGAATCCATTCCGGGGCAGCAAAGAGAAGGGGCTGAAGTATTTCGAGCATAGCGCCAATCACCTGGCCGCTTTCTTGGAACAGGTGAAGGAATTCCCCATGAAGGCTACAAATCGGGAGTTTAATAATAGAGCCTAAGATAATTAGGTTGAGGTTAAGGTTTAGGTTAAGAAGATACTCAACCTCAGCCTTTAACCTGAACCTTAGAATGAATGTATGCCTCTAAAACCGGTGCAAAAGATTCTGGTATCGGATGGCATCTTTGAGCAAATCAGAGAGATGATCCACTCCGGTGAGTTCTCTCCCGGGGAGAGGCTTCCTTCAGAGACCAGAATGGCACAACGTCTTTCGGTCAGCAGAAGTTCGCTGAGGGAGGCCCTGAATGCTCTCGTTCATCTTGGCTATTTACAACGCCAGAACAAGGGGATCCATATCGCTGTGGAATCTCAATGGAAAACCAACCTCCCCTTTCATTTTTCTAGGTCCCAAGAAGATCAACACATTGCAGAAATGATCGAGGTTCGTAAGATCATTGAGACAGAACTCTGCGCTTTAGCCGCTAAGCGAGCAGAGGCAGAGGATATTAAAGCTCTGGCAGAGAGTCTCCGCGAGATGAAGGCACAGGTGAATGACTCGAATGGATTCATCAATTCAGATCATCACTTTCATCTTTGCATCGCTAAAGCAGCCAAAAATAGTCTCTTGGGTGACTTTATTGAAAAGATTCGTGATCTCCTCAGAAGCAATATTTCTTTAATCATCCAAAGATCAAACATCAGCAAGCGGTCTTTGGATCACCACCAACGCATCTATGAAGCCATCGAGAGGAGAGATGGCGTTCGGGCTCGAAAGGCCATGGGAGCCCATCTCGCTGATGTTGAAAAAGAGTTTCTGAAGATCCTTTATCGTCCTTCGAAGCCTTCTTAAAAGGAAGAGGCATGTTGGATATTCCGCAAAAGATGAGGGCAGCCGTTTTGATGGGGCCCAACCTCCTTGAAATTAAAGAGGTGGATACCCCCCGCGTAGGCCCTGCAGATGTCCTGATTAAGGTCGAGGCGTGCGCCGTGTGTAGCTCCGATATCAGCCTGATGGCTAAGCCATGGAGGGCTCAGCCTCCTTATGGCAGCTTTATTCCAGGCCACGAATATTCAGGAACGGTCGCTGCTTTAGGAGAGACCGTCGATGAATTCAAGATCGGAGATCGAGTGGCTGTGGAAGCCCATCTGGGATGTATGCGTTGCAGGAATTGTCGTTTGGGCGACTACACCGCCTGCTTAAATTACGGGAAGAAGGGGCATCGGGCGAATGGATTTACAACCAACGGTGGGTATGCCCACTATGTTGTGAACCACATCAATACTGTCTATCCCATTCCAGACTCAGTCACTTTTGATGAGGCGTCCCTTATTACTAATCTCGGTTGCGTGCTTTACGGATTTGAAACCACGGGAGGCTATGTCGTAGGGGATACCGTGGTGGTGATCGGGCCCGGTCCACTCGGTTTGATCGCCGTGGAAGTGGCAAAAGCGCTTTGTGCGAAAAGAGTCCTTTTGATCGGGACGAGGGCTTCGCGGCTGCAAATGGGGAAGGACTTGGGAGCGGATCGAATCATTGATATTCATCAAGAGAATCCTCTGCAAGTCGTCCTAGAAGAAACTGGGGGGATTGGGGCTGACCTCGTTATCGAATCCTCTGGAGTCGCCGAAGGTCCACAGAGGGCCATCGAGATGGCCAGGCGGATGGGCAAGATCCTTCTTCTGGGATTTCCCGATGAACCCGTGCGCGCAGATTTCTCTCTTTTGGGAAAGGATAATAAGCACATCTATACGGTCCGGGGAGAGGGATGGGCCAATTGCGGAAGGGCGGTGTCACTGTTGGCCTCTGGCAAGGTGAATCTGAAACGACTGGTCACTCATTCGTTTGGTTTGGACAGTATTTCTGATGCCTTTAAAACCTTCAAGGAGAGAATTGGAGGGGCTGTCAAAGTCGTTGTAAAGCCCCATGCTTAAGCAAAGGGACGGTCTTGTCTCGGTGGGAGAGGATCCCCCAATCCCTTAGACCCCTATCGTCTCAACCCCATGGAGAGTCATGATTCAGTTGAAATGCTGGGAGACCCCATCATGCTATCAAGGCGTCCCATGAAAAAAAACGTCTTGTTAATTGCCACCTTCGATACCAAGGAAGAAGAGGCCCTTTTTCTGAAGGGACGAATTGAGGCCCGGGGGGTTTCTGTCTTAATGATGGATACCGGGATTCTTTCTCCTCCCCATGTGAAAGTTGACATCGATCAGAAAGAGGTGGCGAATCAAGGAGGAATTCCACTCCCTGAGGTTGTGGCGGGTGGGGACAAAGGAAAATGCATTGCCAATATGATCCGAGGAGCTGAAATCGTCTGCAAGAGGCTATTTGATCAGGGCCGGTTTCAAGGCGTCATCAGTATTGGAGGTGCCCAGGGGACGGAGATTGCATGTGCCGCCATGCGCATGTTGCCTATGGGCGTTCCTAAATTGGCTGTTTCCACCGTGGCTTCGGGTCGAGCTACCTTTGGCCCTTTTGTGGGGACCAAGGACATCACCATGATGCATTCCATAGCAGATATGCAGGGATTAAATTTTTTACTCAAGCGCATCCTCGAAAATGCAGCCGGTGCAATTTGTGGAATGTTGGAAGGGTTTGAAAGTAGTTTGATGAAGGCCGAAGGAATTCCTGTTGCCCTATCCATGTTAGGAACGACTACCCCCGGGGCTTTACGTGCAAAAAAGAGATTGGAACAGCAGGGTTATGAGATTGTGACCTATCACCAGAATGGGACAGGCGGGATTGCTATGGAAGACATGATACGGGAGGGTGCCTTCAGAGGAGTTCTCGATCTTAATCTGCATGAGATAGGAGATCGCTTTGTGGGTGGATTGCATGGTTCCATTCGGGAGGGCCGTCTAGAGACTGCTGGTGAATTGGGAATTCCCCAAGTGGTGGCTCCTGGAAGCATCAATTATGTGGTCTTAGGACCTCTCAATAGTCTTTCGGAACCGTGGCGATCTCGCAAACGGATCGTTCATAATCCAAGCTTGACGCTGGTCCGATTGAGTCCGAATGAACTTCAACATGTTGGCAATCTGGTGGCGGAGAAACTGAATCGGGGAAAGGGACCCGTTCATATCTTCATTCCTTTGAAGGGATTCTGTTATCCTGATCGAGAGGGACATGAGCTTTGGGAACCGGAGGGCAATCAGGCCTTCATCGAAACGCTGAAGAGGAATCTGAAGTCGAGTATTCCACTGACAGAACTGGACGCCCACATCAATGATCCAGATTTTATCGATCCAGTGGTTGAAACATTTATAGGGATGATGAAAGATTTTGTGAAATAGCGAAATCACAAAATATTGTAGCCACAGGCTTTAGCCTGTGATCACATGGACCCAGATGAAAAGCCTTTAACGTAACCTAAAGATTGCGGCTACAATATAAGAATCTTTTGGATTAACAGATTATTTCAAGGAGAATCTATATGGGTAAGCGTCTTTTAGATAGAAATGCCATCGTGACCGGCGCAGCCCGTGGCATGGGGTTTGCTATCGCCCAAGCATTATACGAGGAAGGATCTCGAGTTGCGATCGTTGATATTGACGAAAAAGGTGTCTTCGATTCGGCTCGGCAATTGGATAGCCAGCACGGTCGTGCCATTGGAAGAAGAGTTGATGTAACAAACAGGTCCGAGATTGCAAATCTGGTTAGAGAGATCAAGAAGCTTTGGGGAAGTGTTGATATCTTGGTCAACAATGCTGGGGGAGCCCTTAATACGCCTTACCTTCTCGAAGAAATAGAAGAGAAGGATTGGAACCTGGTTGTCGATGTCAATCTGAAGGGAACGTTTTTATGTTGCCAGGCTGTTATTCCCGAGATGGCAAAGCAGAAAAACGGGGTAATCGTTAATATTTCAGCCTTAGCTGGCCACTGGCGGGCTTCCCTGGCGGGAGTCCAGTATGTGGCAGCCAAGGCCGGTGTGGAGGGATTAACAAGGCAACTGGCTTATGATTGGGGAAAGCATGGAATACGTGTCAATGCGGTCGCCCCCACAGTGACTTTGACAGGAGATAGGGTTAAAGGGCTCTGGGAAGCCAAGAGCGAGCAAGAAAAGAAGAAGGTACTTTCCGATATCCCGCTGGGCCGATTGGGGACTCCGGAAGAAGTGGGCTCTGTCGTTGTTTTTCTCGCTTCTAATGAATCAAGTTACATCACAGGGATTACGATCGATGTCAGTGGAGGTCGGTATCTCCGATAGTTAGTTTTTATTCACACTATGCTCTATGCCCTCTGCACTATGCATGGAGAGGAGTCAGTCTTGAGACGAACCAACCGCATCCTGCTTCCACAGCCCATTGAAGTGGAGGCAATGGAGCTTTTAAAAAGGTCTGGATATGACATTGTTCTTTCACGAGACCCAATGCCCGAAACAGTCAAACCTTTGATGCGGGGCATCCAAGGAATCATTCTCCGAACAGGAATTAAAATGACTCGAGATTTGATGAACCAGGCTGATGATCTCTGGGTCATTTCTAGAACGGGTGCTGGAGTCGATAATGTGGATGTTGAGGCGGCTACTGAAATGGGGATCCTTGTTACCTGTGTGCCTGGCGCCAATACACGGACCGTCGTCGAGCATACCCTCACTCTGATCTTAACCCTGATGAAACAGATTCCACTGATGGATCGGGAGGTACGCCGGGATAACTTCGCTATTCGTTTCAAGAATATCCCTCGCGATCTGAATGGAAAGACTTTAGGTGTTGTTGGACTGGGAAGGATTGGTTCTGAGCTTGCAAGAGTCTGCCACCAAGCCTTTGGGATGCGTATTTTAGCCCACGATCCTTATTTGACCCGAGAAGCCCAGACACCTTTTGAAAACTGGGTTGTATTCTGTGACATGGAGAGGTTATTCCGGGAATCGGATGTCATCTCCCTCCACATTCCTTTTTCTCCGGAGACAAAGAAATTGATCAGTGTGCAGCATCTCAATTGGATGAAGCCAGATGCTTTTCTGGTGAATACCTCAAGAGGAGGCGTGCTCGATGAGGAGGCCTTGGTTCGATTTCTCCGGGAGAAGAGAATTGCAGGCGCTGGCCTCGATGTTTTTGCTCAAGAGCCCTTGGAAAAAACCAACCCTCTTAAAGAGCTGGACAATGCCATCTTGACTCCTCATACTGCGGCTCTTACCCAGGAGTGCGTGATCAGACTGGCGGTAGAAGCCGTACAATCGGCGATCGATGTCCTTAGTGGGAAAAGACCTTCTGAAGGCATCGTCAACCCGGAAGTCCTTACCCAACCCCGCTGGCAAGGGTTCCCATCCGTGTAATCTTCTCCCCATGTAATACCTCTCTCTTCGGTGCGACTTGCAGAATCCAGCAGGGGTGCCGGAGAAAATCTTATAGCGGTAACCTTAACTTGTCCCTCAACTACAAGAATGGCCTGAACAGTACGAAACCTGTATTACGATCTTCAACGCCGCACTTACGAGAAGATCTTAAAGAATCCGCTTGATAAGATTTTCGGAGCGCACCCCTGCTGGATCAGAGATTCCCTCGAGGCTTCGGTGGGGCATTACTTCCCCATCCCGTTTCATGTTGACAAAAGAAAGGTCGTTTAATAAGATGAGCCCGCATCCAGCCTGATGCCCTCGGATCCGAGGCCATGGGAGTGAAGGAGAATGAGAGGCAGGCCAACGATGAAAGAGAGGATTAGAAAAAAGGGTGAAGAACTGGGAGCGGACCTCGTGGGGGTTTTAAACCTCAAAGACTACCATAGCCCGCGGTCACCCGATCCCCATCGCTACCTTCCATCAGCGAAATCCATCATTGTTTTAGCCTTTAAGCCTCTTGCAGGTGCTTATCATTATCAGGAAAATACTTGGAGCAAGATGCCCTCTTATCTCTATAGCGTGGAAACAGCAGGCAGTGCAGCTGCTTATCATCTGGGAAGGTTTATGGAGCGTGAATACGGTGCCGAGTCTTTTCTCGTTCAGGCCCACCGTCCTTTCGAAATCAATGAGGAGACCTTCCGTGCTCCCATTGGCAGCGTTTCCCTTCGCCATGCTGCGGTGCAGAGTGGACTAGCAGTTTGGGGAAAGAACACGCTGGCTTTGACCAGGGAATATGGCCCCCGCGTCATGTTCCTTGCGCTTCTCAACAGTCTCGACCTGGAATCGGACCCTCGAATCCACGATTACGATCCATGCAGCACTTGTCAATTTGACTGTCGGTCAACTTGTCCAGGGAAAGCATTTACAGAGGAGGGTCGTGTGCTGAGTCATCGCTGTGTGAGAGTGAGCCAACCCAATGATGTGGGAAACTTCATGAGGTTTATGATGGAGATGGCAGAGAAGCCCTCCATGGCGGAGCGTGTGGAGATGATCAAATCTCCCCGATTCTTCCGCTACATGCAATACCTCCAGTTTTTCATTCACTACCACTGCGACAACTGCACCCGATATTGCCCAGCAGCTTCTTAGAGATTTCTGAAAAAGTCGAGAAATCTCTGGTTACACCGATTACACCGATAGGAAATGCGAGGTGAAGGGCACAAGGTTCCTTCAAACCCGTGCCGCCTCGCAACTTCACCTACAACTATTTACTTTCAAATAGTTCCGGGAGTTGAAGATTACTGGTTGCAAACACGGATTTTACTTACTTATGGCTTCTTAGGGTCTTTCTCTGTCTTGATTACTGTTCGTTCATAAGGTTCAGACATGAGCCGCTTCCAATCATCAAGTGGTCTTTCACCTTTGCCACTCTCAGGATGCCATTCCTTAATCCGTCTTGGCTTAGATTTACTGTTTGTCTTAATTGCCATTTGTTTTTCCTTTTTTTAATTTTAACATACTTGGTCGCTTTGTATTAGACCTTATTAGGGCCCTACCCCTTTATCTGAGACCTCAAACTCAGCGTGTATCTTTTCAATGGTCATTCCACTTCCTTTAAGCCAGCGAATGTGACGCATAAATTTGTCTTTAGAAGCATCAGTCCACTTCTCCCATATAAGATGTATTGCTTGAAATTTCGATATAAGAAGTCAGGCCTTTAATTAGGGTCTTTTCTGAGTAATTCAAACTTAACTACCGTTACCCCATTCTGACGGCTTGCCTTGATTTTTAGAGTCGGGTTCACCTCCTTTCATTACCACATAATTAAACTTCCATTCTGCCTTCAGCTTCCTATTCTTTCCAGTAATCCCTCAACGCATTTATTTCATTTCTAAACCCCCAATTGCTTGCAACTCGATCAGCTTCATCTTCCATTTTATCAAGATCTCTCGAAACAGACTCGTGTGTTAATAAAACGTGAGCTAATTCGTGAGCTACTTCTCCTCTTAATGCACTGTGAGGCATAAAAATTGATGCATAGGGGAAATTTACAATTCTGAAAGTTTGGTCCTTTTTTATACCACTCTCAGAACGCAGGATTTTTACCTCTGCACCCTGGAAGGGAGTAAAAATAAAGAAAACATTTTTCGTTGCGCAAAGGTCCCTGAATACATCTTCCGGAAGATCGGCTAAAACCGAGCCAAAACTTTCACTGAACCTTTGAGAATCTCTTCCCAAGCCTCCTCCAAATTCATGTTGAAGTGAATCAATTAGATGCATAAAAACCACGTTTTGATCTTTAAAGTCTTTGGACCTTAATCGTATCCATTTCCTTTTTATTTCTTCTGGCTGTTTACTGAATCGACTTATTTTGTCCCTCAATTCTTTTATTAAATATGGTTTCACCCAATTATTCACGTTCTCCTCCTTTCATCAGAAACCAAAAACCCGCCCCGACTCGAGGGTGGCTATTGTTTTCTTTTCATCTCGTAGTCTACCACTCTTACCATCTCCCAAAAATCCTCCCTGGTGATTATCCCTTTCTCCGCAAGCAACCTTGTGAGGGCTTCTTGCTGCACAACTTGGGATACGAGGAGTTCTTCAAAGGAAACCATTTGTTTGGGATCAAGAGCAATTGCCATATAACCCTTCTGGTTTAATTACTTTAAAAGCTATGAAATGTCTTCCATCCCTTATCAATAAACTGAACTAATGAAAACAGAGCCCTCTTGAAGTAAAAAGCATGAGAAAAACATATTTGGGCTTGGCCACACTGGCCAGTTCTTCTCTGATGTTCAAGCTCACCATGTAAGCGATAATGAGGCTTACCATGGTGATCCATTGTGACAAATTTCGGGAGGCTGCCGTTCAATGCGATAGCGTCCATTTATTTTCCTTGACTGTAATTTCTTTCCGATGCTCCAGAATCCCCTTTCAATGAAGGAGGTTAGATTAGCCTTGGACCTTTGATTATTTTTGCCTATTAGCTTCTGAAAAGAGAAAGGGGGTAAATTATATTAGGAAATTTTGGAATTTCTGTTTAACAACGAAGAATTAGAGGTTTTGTATCTGATGTTTGAAGTTGAAGGAAGAGATTTGGAACTTGCGTAAGGATCAAGAAGTCCATAAAGATGTGCTTTATAAGAAAGCCTGATGCTGCCACATTCTTGTCCTTTTCCAACTTAGGAGCTGAATCTTCCTCATCAATATTCTTAAATGAAGAGACAGAGTTAATATCTGAGGCGTCTAAGGTGGAAAAATAAAGGTAAGCTGGAGAGATCGAGAACCAGAAAGAAATGAACAAAATCAAAACCGAATAAGAGTTTGCGGAAAACTTGCCCTTTCTTTGTTTCTGGAAAAACCTTAGCATCCTGAAAATATATTAAAAAAAGAAAAACCTGGAGCTAAAAGCCTGCCCTGATTATTTCGGATTGAAATATTGAATGTGCAATTAGAATTGAACAATGATGAGTACAGGAAGTAACAGGCGAAATTTCCCTTTGGCAATTTTTCGACGTGAGTTGAAGAAGAGAATTGGCGAGTACACCTACTTATCTTCAGCTTAGTATTGGGAATGTAGTGAAAGATTACCGTTTGAAAGTGAGTATAAGGATGTTATCAAATGCATCCTGGGCAACAGGTTTTGGTTTCTTAATCCAAACACCTCCTCGGCCTTTCTCCTAAAGCTTTCTATCACATAGACTCTCTAGTTGAAATTCCGCCCTTTTTTTATTAGTGGGAAAAGCTATTGCTTTTTTGGATCAGTATCCTCCTCTAAAACAACGCCGTAAAGTTTCTTCATACAATCCGGACATACACCGTGAGTGAATTCAGCTTCGGAATGTTCTGAGATATAGTCTTCAAGTTTATTCCAATAACCTTTGTCATCCCGGATCTTTTTGCAGGAAGCGCAGATCGGTAGCAATCCGGCAAGGGCATCTTGAAGGTCTAAAGTCAGTTTTCTCCGTTCCTGCTCGATTCGCTTACGGAGGGTGATATCACGGATGTTGCACTGAATCACTCTTTTATGATTAACGAAATAGACATTACTGACAAATTCCACGTCGATGTGCCGCTCATCTCTCGTTTCTAGGGGTAAATCTTCGTAACGGACATATCCTTTGCTTTGCAGTTCTAAGAAAGCGACTTTGGATGCTTCTATATCTCGAAAAGCACCAATCTCCCAAAGTCTCTTCCCTAAAAGAGCCTCGTGTGGATATCCCAACAGTTCTACCAAGAATGGGTTAATATCAAAAATTTCTCCTGTATCGGCATCGAGGATTAATATTCCATCTTGGGCTGTTTCAAAGAGACGCCGGTAACGAGTTTCAGAAACCTGCAAGGCCGCCTCCATCTTTTTGCGCTCGGTAATGTCATCAATAGCGAGGAGTATCATATCCGTACTTTTACCCTCCCGATGGATTCGGCGAGCATTGAGAAGCATTTTTTTTCGACCGATGACAGGAAACTCGTGGTCAACCTCAAAATCATTGAAGTGGCTATTCTTGGGAATAATTTCCTCTAAAAACTCTCTCAACGCAGGAATGTCCCACTGCCGGTTGCCTATGTTATAGATAAACTGTCCCTCTGTCTCTTCAGCCACCACCTTGAAGGTCTGGTAGAAGGAACGATTTGCTGACGTTACCCTTAGGTCAGCGGTAAGCACCACAAGGGGTTCACGTATTGTCTCCACAATGCTCTCAGCATATTTTTGAGCCTCCATAAAGGTTTCCTCTGCACGCTTGCGTTCGACGATTTCAACCTGTATGATTTCGTTAGCCTCTTGTAACCGCCGCTCTGTCGCGTCAAGCCTCGTCCGAAGCTCTTCCATCTCGAGGAGAAATTGCTGTTTTGTTTTGGTCTTCTTTTTCATAATATCACCACCGCCAGAAGAGGATAAGAATAGGAAAGCCTCAGAAGAATATAAAAAACCCTCCGAGGCCTTGTATCAACACCTTTTGGAAATAGCATTCCAAAACTACCTTCAAAAGCATGTTGGGATGATCGGTTTTTTAGGACTTTATTTCTTGATAAAACTGTAATAAGCGTTATTAAAAAAGTCAACAAGAATTATCAATTACCATTTGAAAGAGCGTATCGAAGGGCAAAATTCAAAAATCACTTCAGGAAGAAGTCCTCGGTTAAATGAAAAATTCGGACCCTCAGCCAGATTTTGAGAAGTACACCTACCTATCTACAATAGGAAGATGATCTGGGAGTTGACAATTTCGGGTTGAAATGTGGAAATAAAAGGCAGGGCCATTTCTGAATCCTGCCTTCTGCCTTTCCTTCGCGTTGCTGTTGCGTCTCAATTAGCTCATTTTTTGAAAAGAACTTCAAGCCCCACGGCGCATGCGTAGGCTACATCAGGGGCAGCCTTTTCTTCCCCGGGCATTTTATCCCAGCCATGTTTTCGTACATAGTCAGTTCTATTGTTCATTCCATAGGTGAGCAGTTTCTCAAATTCTTTAAGTTTCTCTTCATGATTCGGTTCCTTCATAAATTGGGCGACGCAGATCGCCGCCTGGCTCGCCAAAACCGCCTCGTCGGACATCTTTTGGGTAGTGCCCCTGGTTGTCCAACCACCCCACGCAAAGCCGATGATCATTGTGATGATTGCCCCGCAAATGAGGCCCAAAACTCCAAACTTAACCTTCCCTACAGTTTCTGGTTTCATTGATACCTCCCTAAGTTATGGTGACATCCTTACTTAATCAGACGACAATTGAAAACCTACCAGAACATAACGTGGTATAGATATCTTATGAGCCCCCAAGGATTTGTATTTCCTTCTTTGGAGGCTTTATATGGGGAGTTTTAGGTACTCTTTCATAAGAGATTCTATCATGACGTGTGGTGATCAAGGTTAAAGATTGGGTTGTAAGGTTAATTCTAAGGAAGAAACACCGAGGGACTTGTTTGAAGGAAGGCTTTAAGAGCT
>SMTZ1_10000712_pt1 | contig 31853 bp, 27 predicted proteins | sample DeeMarSWOR136_30_FD_25667 | JGI IMG/M metagenome (IMG submission 25667) | reverse complement strand
ATCTAGTGTGAGTCTATTTATTGACCAACGAGTTTCAAAGTCGTCATGTTGACCCCAGAATCTTCCATGAGGTGCTGCACCATCCCATTTTATCCAAAGAGAGATTGTTCCTTGAGAAGAACCAAAATCAGCTGATCCTCCAGTACCAACTACGAAATAGCCTCCACTACAATCTGCTGAGCGATAGTTGCCTTGAGGACCAACCGGACAGAACACCTCTGAACTTGGAGTGGGGTCTGTATCAGTACGTCCGACAGAAGAAGGTTGGACTCCTGATGCAGCGCCAAAGTGCTGTATTAAAACTGGATTTAAAATCCCGGTTTTTGCATCCAATGTGTGGGATAGACTTACTGGCTTTGCCTTAGAATGAGTAGTTTGAATGAGGAATTGAGTTGATGGATTCTCTGAAATTGGAGCAGATATTGGCACCCAGACTAGCATGATACATAGAAACGGAATCATGACTATCCAGGTCTTTTTCAATAGCTGGCCTCCGAAGAGAAGTGTTTTTTCTTATACAAAGACAATTCAGGACACTGTTTTGTTCTCTGCATCCCAACTTCTCAACGATGATACCCTATTTCTAGTTGTACTAGCTATTTCAGGAAATGGTGTTTGGACTAGCTTGAAAACATGCGAACACCTTTACCAGCTTTTAACCAATGGCTTATATCAGACCCACTTTTTCATTGAATTGGGTTATCAAATCATCAATTCGAGGAGTCGTCTTTTGAATATGTTCCCAATACGCGGGATAATCATACCATTGAGCATCGAGCTCGTCTAAGTCGAAGCCTTGTTGTTCTATCCAAGTAAACATCTTGAGATTATGAACGCGTCTTCTATCGTAATGATTTAGTTCAATCATTGCATCAAGCTTCTGCCCCATTAGATATCTATGATAATCTTTCACTCCAGTTTTCTCAGAGTATTCGCCTTGTGTAGTGCGATTCTCACGAATGCGCGACTGATACATATCCATTGAGTCTGTGAAGACTGTAAGTACAACATCATTCTTTGTTAATTCATAATACTTTGAGAATTTGATGCTCATTAACAGATTCGCAATACTCGAGATTCCAAGCAAATCGAGTTTTGTAACAATTTCCTCTGGAGCGCCAATGTTATTGATGAGGTACTTTCTACCTTCCGGTTCATTGAAGAGCCTCATTAGATTGATTGTGTCAGCATCATCAATAGCAATAATCATGTCTGTATTGCGGACATTGTGAATCCAGGGAACGTGTTTATCACCAATGCCCTCGATTCTATGAGCTCCATAACCATTGAGCCAAAGTGTAGGGCATTGCACAGCCTCACCTGCAGCAATCTTAGAGGTAGGATATACCTGCTTCATGAAGTCGCCACATCCAAGTGTTCCTGCAGATCCTGTTGTCAAGCAGACACCTCTGAAAGTATCATTACCTAGCTCCTTGTCAAGAACTTCTTTCATTGCATGACCCGTGACTTCGTAGTGCCATAGATAGTTACCAAACTCGCTAAATTGATTGAAGACAAAAACATCGTTTCTTGAAGCTTTAATTCGTGCTACCTCATCATAGATTTCCTTGACATTTGATTCGCTACCTGGAGTCTTAATTATCTCGCCTGCAACTGTACTAAGCCAATCAAACCGTTCTTGAGACATTTCTTCTGGGAGAATTGCTATTGACTCGCAAGCAAGTAAGGTTGCATCGTATGCTCCACCTCGACAGTAGTTACCTGTAGATGGCCAAACAGCATGATGAAAGGTTGGATCGAACTGACCCGTTACCAATGGAGGAACCAGACATCCAAATGTTGCTCCGACCTTATGGGCACCCGTAGGAAACCATTTGCCAACAAGAGCGATTATTCGTGCATCCACGCCTGTGAGTTCTGGTGGAATTTCCATATAGTTCGCAATAGGTCTAAAGAGACCTCCCTTATCGACTGGTTCATTCTTCCAGGTAATTCTGAAGAGGTTTTGCGGGACGACATCCCAGAGCGCGATATCTTTCAATTCATCCTTTATTCTTTCAGGAGTCTTACTAGGATCCTTCATCTGTTCTAAAGTCGGAATAACTATGTTACGTTCTCGACACCTTTCAACTGTTCTCTCAAGTTGGGTTTCATTCATCATCAAGTCAATCATATTACAATCCTCGCATAAAGTCACACAGCACCGAGTTAATCTACGAAAAAGGGTTTCGGATTGACAGATTGATGCTGTATGCGCCACAATAGGCAGTTTAATATGAACTACAATGAACATCGACACAGTTTAGAGGATTGAACTCCCCTAATTGATGATTAGCATTAATGCTATTATAAACCTGGCTTCTGAACTTCAGCCAGAACCTCACCTTGAATCATATTATGCTGGTGGGTAGTGATAAGATGAGTAAGGAAAAACACGTGTATATATTTGGCTCAGGTGAAGCCGACGGTGATGGTACAATGAAGAACCTCCTTGGTGGAAAAGGAGCGTCTCTTGCTGGAGCAACTCTACTTGGCCTCCCTGTTCCACCAGGTTTTACAATCTCTACAAATGTCTGCAATATGTACTTAGCTTCTGGAGGTCTCAGTGAGGAAGTCAAATCAGAAGTTAAGAATGCGATGGCACAGATTGAAGAATATATGGGCATGAAATTCGGAGATCCTAAAAATCCGCTCCTCGTTTCCTGCAGATCAGGTGCAAGACAGTCCATGCCAGGTATGATGGAAACTGTTCTCAATGTTGGTCTCACCACATCTACTATTCCTGGTCTCATTGAAACTACACAAAATGAGCGGTTTGTCTATGATTCATACCGACGACTTATCATGATGTTCTCTGATGTGGTCATGGAGAAAGCGGCAGGGATAGAACCGGAGGAAGGACATGGGATTCGCCAACAGCTCGAGAGGATTCTCGCGAGAAAGAAGAAAGATGTTGGCTGTTTGACAGACACATGTCTTAATGTTGAACATCTTAAGGATCTCGTTGAAGAGTTCAAGGATGCAATCAAAAAGACATTAGGTGTGGACTTCCCAGATGATCCCTATGAGCAACTATGGGCTGCAATAGGTGCAGTCTTCAAGAGCTGGGGCGGAAATCGTGCTGTTGCTTATCGCCGGATTGAGAACATTCCCGATGATTGGGGTACTGCTTGTACAGTCCAAAGCATGGTATTTGGCAACATGGGTGAAAGTTCAGCAACAGGTGTTGCTTTCTCAAGGAATCCAGCAACTGGTGAGAATAAGTTCTATGGGGAATTTCTCATTAATGCGCAGGGTGAGGATGTCGTTGCAGGAACTCGAACTCCCAACGCAATGAACGAGGAGAGTAAGAACGAGCAGAGTAAAGATCTACCAACCCTTGAAGAAACAATGCTAGATATTTACAAACAGCTTGTAGAAATAAAAAACACACTGGAAGAAGATACCAAAGATATGGTGGATATCGAATTTACAATTCAAGAGGGCAAGCTATTCCTTGTGCAGCATCGTGTCGGTAAGCGAACTGCTACAGCAGCTCTAAACATAGCAATGGATATGCTGCGAACCAATTTCATCGATGAACCAACTGCCATCCTTAGAGTAGACCCTGAGCAACTTGGTCAGCTTCTATATCCGATACTAGACCCAGAAGCAGAGAAAAACTCGACTGCAATTACTCGAGGACTTCCTGCAGGTCCAGGTGGCGCCATGGGTCAAATTGTTTTCACTTCTGAAGCAGCTGTTGAATGGAGCAAGAAAGGAAGAAAAGTTGTCCTTGTTCGAGAGGAAACCAGTCCGGAGGATATTGAAGGAATGCGAGCTGCAAATGCAATCCTTACAGCACGTGGTGGTATGACGAGTCACGCAGCTCTTGTGACAAGAGGATGGGGTAAGTGCTGCATTGTAGGTGCAGCTGGGCTCGATATCAACACCTTCGAGAAGACACTCACAATAAATGGGAAGATCTACAAGGAAGGCGATATACTCACACTCAATGGCACTCAAGGTCTCGTCTATGAAGGTGAACTTCCAATGATTGAGGCTACTGAAAATCCTAAACTAAAGGAGTTCATGGGGCTTATCGATAAATATCGAAAGCTTGGAGTTCGTGCTAATGCTGATACTCCAGAGGACGCAAAGATAGCTCTTGATTTCGGAGCAGAGGGAATTGGTCTTCTTAGGACAGAGCACATGTTCTATGGAGAGGGAAGTGATGAACCACTTTTCCTTCTGAGAAAGATGATTCTTAGTAAGACTCGAACCGAGAGACTTCACGCTCTTGCTGAGCTAAAACCATTTGTGAAAGAGGACATCAAAGCAACACTCGAAGTGATGAATGGCCTCCCAGTAACAATCAGACTTTTAGATCCGCCACTACATGAGTTTGTACCGCAGTCTAGAATTGGACTAGAACGACTTGCTCATGCTCTAGGGATTGATGTAGAGGAAGTCAGGAAGAGAGGAGAACAAATCCACGAGAGCAACCCTATGATGGGGCACCGTGGAGTCCGGTTAGGAATCACATATCCTGAGATATATGAGATGCAGGTCAGAGCGATTCTCGAAGCTGGTGCAGAACTCATCAAAGAAGGAAAGAAGGTCCAATTGGAAATCATGATTCCAGTCACTATTGGTTCAGCAGAGCTCAAGACCATGCAATTGATAGTTGAGAAGGTCTATGATGAGGTTAGGAGTGAGGTTGGTTTTGATATTCCGTACCTCTATGGCACGATGATCGAGATTCCTCGAGCATGTATGCGAGCAGGAGACATGGCACAGAGTGCGCAGTTCTTCAGTTTTGGAACCAATGACCTTTCGCAGATGGGCTTCGGTTTCAGCAGGGATGATATTGATTCATTCCTGCCTGAGTATCTCGACCGACATATCTTACGGAATGACCCATTCGTAAGCATCGATAAGAGAGGTATTGGTCAGCTCATTGAGATTGCAATCGAACGGGGAAGAAAGACTCGTTCAGACATCAAACTTGGTGTCTGTGGTGAACATGGTGGAGACCCCAGGTCAGTTGGATTCTTCCACGAGATTGGCCTTGACTATGTTTCATGTTCACCTTATAGACTTCCGATTGCTCGATTGGCTGCAGCTCAGGCCGCTATTCAATCAGTTGATTGGTTACTGCTTAAAGGTAGGTCTAAATAATCAGCAGAGGAGTTTCGATCTTCATCATTTCTCATAAAGGGAATGAGATTCAAAGCAATAAGGGGACCGAATGGAATAGGAGTAATGTAGTTATTCAATGAGCTCATCCCAACCAATAGCGAGTTGAAAGTCCAACATAGAAGTACGATTATAAGAAGTAGTGTAGCTTGTACGGAATCTAATTGCCTTTTAGTAACTAGAACCATTGTATAACCAGTTAGAACTGATAAAATCAAGAGTAATGTTGCAGCTAGCAACATCGGTAATTGAACAAATAATAGGAATATGAAAAACATCGCCATCATTGGTGTAAACATCAAGTTCAACATAATTGATACAGGAGGAGGATAGAGTCCAGGATAGTGGATTGGGAACGGTTCCAGCAAAATACCAGAATAGAAGAAACTGAGAAAGAAAACAATAATCGCAACACGATACTTTCGGATCTTCGCAAAAACGAATAGGAAAACAATCGCTAGGATGAGAACAGGAGGGAAGAACACTGTAATGCCAAAAACATATACCGATAAAGCCCAAAAAGGACCAAAGCCTCGACGTAGCCAGAGAATAATATAGAGAACTGCAAATAATGGACCAATCCAAAGTAATTCATGAGGCATATGCGTTTTCAAGTTACTACCCGCTCCTCAGACGCTTTAGTATAGCTCAGTTTACATTTCATATTTATGATAGCAGAAAATAATCAGGATTCAAACAATGAGGTCAACACTTAATACGGGGACATCTTGGCCAAAGCATCAAGTCACATCATCTCTTGAGGATTGATAGAATGAAACGGATATTGGTGACTGGTAGTTATGGTCAAATTGGAACTGAGCTTATTGGTGCTTTAAGAGAAAGGTATGGTGGTGAAAATGTTGTTGCCACTGGAAGGAAAAAGCCTCCTGAGATTCTCAAGAGAGATGGACCTTATTTGCAACTTGATGTGCTTGATGAGAATCAGCTACATGCAATGCTCGTTGATAATGATATTGACATTGTGATTCACAATGCATCAATTCTTTCTGGAACAGGTGAGAAAGATCCACAACTTGCCTATAGAACCAATATCGAAGGTTCATACAATGTCCTTGAAGCAGTAAGGATTCTTCACCTCGACCAAGTCATGATTCCTAGTTCTATTGCCGCATTTGGACCAAACACTCCTAAAGAAAATACACCCAATGATGTCATCATGCGACCAATAACAGCATATGGCATTTCAAAGATCTTCATCGAACTTTGGGGAGAGTACTACTTTAGGCGATATGGGGTTGATTTCCGTTCATTACGATACCCGGGGATTATCAGCTCGGAAACACTCCCTGGTGGGGGCACAACTGACTATGCAGTTGAAATCTTCTATGAAGCCCTCAAGAATAAGAGATACACATCCTTCCTCGATAAAGGAACCTATCTTCCTATGATGTACATGCCTGACTGTCTAAAGTGCACCATAGACCTGATTGAAGCTGATGCAAGTATATTGAAGCATAGGAGTTTCAACATCACAGCCATGAGCTTTGCACCAGAGGAGATTGCTGCTGAAATAATGAAGCATATACCTGAGTTTGAAATAACTTACGAACCTGATTTCAGACAACAAATTGCTGAAACATGGCCAGCATCTCTTGATGACAGTGCGGCTCGAGAAGAATGGGGCTGGAAGCCTGATTATGATTTGGCTGCGATGACTAAGGATATGTTGGAGAAACTCTCAAAGAAGCTTGGAGTCAAGTACTAGACTTCACAGCCATCGTCACCTTTATGACAAAGAGAGCTGGTTTTGATTCCATTGAAACGGTGAACTTCATGGAAAGACCGCCGCTCTACTTCACCATCCTTATCTTATCCATCCTGATTGCGTCTTCCTTCTACGTGTCATGGGCTGTAGATAGGGGGTTGGGAGAGGTTTCTGTAGAGCAGATGTCGATAGAAAGCTCTCCAGGACGGACAGTTGAATTTCTTGTTTTTTCACCAAGGACAGCTAACCATTACGAGCCTATGCCAGCAATACTCACTATTCATGGACTAACAGGTTCTAAGGAGGGATTATACGCATTCAATGTTGAACTTGCGCGACGTAACTTCACTGTTGTATCCATCGATCTACCAGGTCATGGAGACTCAAATCTAGCGTTTGATATTACCGATTTTACTACAATGGCACAGGACGCCTATGCAGCAGTTCGGTATATTCAAACCACTTATACGAGCGTTGATAATGAAAGCTATGGAGTGCTTACTCATTCTCTTGGATTTCGAGTGGCAATCGAACTGAAAGACTTCGTAATTCCACCAGAAGCATATGCGGCAATTGGAGATGTTGGTAAGCTAAATCAAGACGAGTTTGTTGAGTTTCCCCAAAATCTTCTCTTTGCAGTTGGTTCTTTCGATGAAATAGTTAGTAATCAAGATGCCATTAATGCAATCCGTGTGGCTACAGGTAATGATTCAGCCATCGCCGGAGTCACCTATGGATCGCTAGATAATGGAACTGCCTACAGGCTTGTGTTTGGTCCATCAAATCATGTCTTTGAGGTTGTTGATAGCTTTTTAGTAAATGAAACTGTTTCGTGGCTGGTCAAAGGAGTTCAAGGTGAAGAGCAAATATTGTATACTCGAAACCCTACTGAACAAGTATATTTTGGCAAAAACATCGCAATGATTTCCGGTTCAATCTTCATCCTGGTCTCAGTCATACCAGTGATGTGGTTAGTGAACATTCTCCTACCAGAGAAACTTAAACCTCGTCGAATTCCTATGGATATTCAGTCCTACAGTTTGCAAAGAACATTCGGAATCAGTTCATTATTAGGAGCTTTTACTGTCATCACCTTTGTTGGAGCTTCGTTAGTGGGACTCAACCTTGAGGATATTGGAATGTCTTGTTTGAATTTGATGTCTATAACAGGTTACATTCTATTTCTTGTCCTAGCACCATTTGTTCTCCTAATCATAATGCTTCTTACAATAGGGCAAAAAGAAACTAGAAAGTCAATCTCATCAGTAGGCATTGAGAGTTTCAGAAACAAGTATCACATTTATGATATTCTGAAGAGTCTGATTTCTTCTGGAGTTGGGATTGCGTGGTTACTTATCTGGTTGAGTTTAGCCGAAAACGCAGGATTCATCCAACCTGGAATTATACTTGTCTTAATTAAGTGGCCAAACGGGATTCGATTTGTCAATACAATCATTCTCATGATACTAACAGTACCTTTTCTTCTTGTTGAGGCTAGTTGGATTCGAGGTCTATTATTGACTAGAAGAGAGTGGCCTAGCCGCTATCAAAAAACCTTCTCGATGTTATTTGCCATCTTCTCCAAATTTGCTATTGTGGCTTTATTGACTGTCATAATAATCTTCGGAACTACTGCGGTTGGTGTTTCATCTGGAAGGATAGTCCTCCTAGGTGTGATCTGGGTGCGTATTCTGATAGTTCAAATATTGACAGCTGTAATTACAACTTGGGCATCACTAGAGTTTGAGAGTACATGGTCAGCTATTATTATAGGTGCGTTCATACTCTCATTGGTTGTGGTGGCGACTGTACCTATCATTTAGTGAAGTGCATACTTGCTGATGGTCAATCTTCAACAACTCTGAAGGCTAGACCTTTTTCGCTAAGCATTTTCAACATTCGCTTCACAGCTTTGTCATCAGGGACTTCAAGGATCATCTCAAGCTCTGCTCTATTTGGTGGAATATCAGGATCAAATCGGTCTTGATTAATCTCAATCACACTTACACCAGATTGAGCAACGATACTAAGCACATTGTTCATACTCCCCACACGATCGAGAATTGAACCTCGAACCCTTACAGACCGACCTAATCTGAATAACTCTTTCTCTACGACACGTGAGAGGAAAGACATATCGATGTTACCCCCTGATAGGACTGCAACGGCTTTCTTGCCTTTGATATCGATTTTCCCATGTTGATATGCTGCAAGACCCACACACCCAGCTGGTTCTACAACTATCTTTGCCCGTTCTAATAGCATGAACAGAGTTCGAGTTACTTCTAATTCTTCCACTGCTACAACACCCGCGAGCAAATCCTTGGCAATCTTGAATGTAATTCTACCCGGTCTCTTTACAGCAATACCATCACATACTGTGTCCAAATTTTGAACATTAACGATTCTGCCTGCTTCAATTGATGCTTTCATTGATGCAGCAGAAGCCGCCTCTACTCCGTACACTTCAACCTCAGGCCGCTGCTCCTTGACTGCAATGCCTATACCTGACACAAGTCCTCCACCACCAACTGGTACTGCAATGACATCGACATCTGGACACTCATTAAGAATTTCGAGTCCTATCGTTCCTTGACCTGCAATAACATTCTCATCATTGAATGGGTGGAGAAATGTTGCACCTGTCTTTTCTGCCAATTCCCTTGCATGGACTAAAGCATCATCGAAGACAGCACCATGAAGAAGAACATTGGCACCATAACCTTCCGTGGCCTGTATCTTTGCCACTGGTGAAAAAACTGGCATGACAATGGTTGACTTTATTCCTAACCTTGTTGCTGCATATGCTGTTCCCTGAGCATGATTACCTGCTGAGGCTGCTATTACGCCTGCTTCTTTCTCTTTATCTGTAAGTTGAGACATAGCATAAGCAGCACCTCGAACTTTGAACGAACCAGTCTTCTGGAGATTTTCTAGTTTTAGATATACATCTCCACCAGTGATTCTGCTAAAAGTAGAAGTGTGATCAAGCCGTGTAACATGTTTTATCCCATGAAGAACATCTCGAGCATCAAGAATTTTTAAGAAAATCCTGTTGTACTTTCCCATGGCATCCACATTACGTGACTCCTCACTCAGCTAGATTAATGATTCCACTACAATAGTAATATCATAATCCCAAGGAAGCAGTTTGCCAATAGAGGAAACAGAAGCCAAGTGATGTAATTTCCAAGTGGTGCAGTAAAACGATTGAATCGTGTAGGGATGAAACCAAAATAGCCATTTTCCACCGGAGTCCACCGCCAGAGTTCCATCATCTGACTCATAAAAGGTTCTAACAAAAGGAAATCAAAAATGGATGCCAACCAACCGGACATTATACATGCATGAATAATATCCATCCCCAAACCTAATGAAATCAGAAGGCTTGCTTGGATTGAGAAAACCCAGAGGAATAGAATCCAAACTGGCACATTTCTAAGAAATGGACCATTTGTATCTTGCTTAGTATAGTGATAGTATCCTTGTGAAGAAACTAGATGCTCACCAATAAATGTGATAATAATAATCAATAATATTTGTGGAAGTATCCGCCAGCTAAAAGATTCCCACAATATATTCGAAGTAATGCTTGCGAGAATTACAAACATCACTAAGAGGAAGAAGTTTTTGATTCTCAATGACATCTCTAGCTATCACCGTCTGATCTTTCCTTTTGCAGTACCGATGAGATCTGATGTTTTCTTCTTTAGAGAGATGACCCAAGCCTTCCCTACTTTCTCCTTCTCTATCTTCTGAGTGACCAAGTTCTTCTGTACATTCAGAATTAAATCCACAGCCTTTCCAACAGTTCTACGATCGATTCCAGTAGCTTTGGATATCCCTGCAATTGACATTGATGGTTTATTCTTTAACACTTGAAGAACTGCAGTCATTGCTTGACCTAGATCAACACGAGAGGCAGTAAGTGGGAGCTTCATCTCTGTTCAAATATATTAAGATACAAAGAAGAATATATACATTATTATGTATACATTATTGTGACTATATTATTGATTTTGCTTCTTCCAGACAAATGTTGACATATCATTTACTCTCTTAAATCCTATTGATTTGTATAGATGTCTAGCAGGATTATCTAGAGTTACAGCAAGGTCAACCTTCTTTAGATTTGGTTCTACTACGAACAGATTATGAAGTGAATGAAGAAGTAGATTCTTGCCCAGACCTCTTTGTCTAAAATCTGGTAATATAGCTAGATGCATCAAATGTCCTGTATATTCTCCACTCGTGGTTATGAAACAAGCACCAATGCAATCATCACCTCTTTTCAGAATCCATGAAAATGATGGCTTGTGAATTCCAAAATCACCTGCAATGACTCGCTTATGGAATCTTAAAGTAGTGTCAAAAGAACCATAGACATAGGGGAAGAGGTCTTGATCTGTGGAACCATCAACACTTTGGAATACCATTTTAGTCACATCTTCAATTTCCAATTCTGAAAAGGGAGTGAAATGAAATCCTTCAGGCAGATCATGATAAACCATTGATTCAAGTCGTTCCAGTATCATGAAGCGTCGGTCATGTTTCTTGAATCCCAATGAAATAGCATACTCTGAAAATTCAGACGAAATCCAAGGTTTGGGATATCCTGAATCAAGAATGATGGTTGGTGATATTCCTGAGAATTCTCCAAACATCTTGTCGAATAGATCTTTCTCGACTAAGAAATCAGAATTGGCAAAAATGAGTGACGAGCGATTGAAGTTTGGGTTGTGTATTAGTAAACCAAGTGCCTTGTTATCTTGGTCATAAGCACCTAGAACATATCTAGAATCTTTTTCCATTGATTGCTTTAATTGTTGCTTGAGTTTCTCTACTGTGAGCTGTGGGTCTGCAATGTGATTGATGTATTGCTGTATCAAAAGGTCAAATTCATCAAGATCCTCTGCAATGAGCACTCGTGCCATGCTACTCCCAATGTCCGTCCCCTAAATCAATGATTCCTAAATTAGCTCTTTAAAGTATACATCGCATATTCTTCGACAGTTGAGAATCCAAGCGACTCGTATAGATATCGAGCAGTATTACTAAACGTGACATCAAGATCAGTCTTACATATGGTTGTATTAGATTCAATCTGTCGCTTCATTGAATGAATAAGGAGTGCTCTTCCTAATCCTTTGCCACGATGTTCAGGTTCTATTACAATATCAGGAATATATCCAGTGGCTCCATCCATGCAAGTCATAAAGCAAGCGCCAATAATAACACAATCAAACCTCAAAATCCAAGATGAACCATCTTTGTATTCACCATATCTATCTCCCTCAATATCTTCAACCATTTTCATGCAATTCTCTAGAGAGCCAAAGAAATCCGGAAATACATCTTGATCCACACTCCCATCGTTGCCCCTGAAAATTAACTCAGATATCTCATTACGGTTTGACCTAGAATAGACTTCAAAACTCATTCCAGCTGGAAGAATAGGTTCGTCCAATTCCTCAATTGCATTCTTATCTAGTGTCATATGAGCTCTGTCATATTTTACAAAACCAATTTCAATAAGATGTTGAGAAAGTGGAGCAGATATCCAAGGTATCCAAGCCCCACCAGTAGCAATGTGTGAATATTCCTTTTGGAATCGGTTGCAGAGTGCACCGAGTAGTTCCTTTTCAAGATCCATATTACCATCTGCAAAAACAAGTAAGATCCTAGCACTTGCTTTTCCAAAAAATCCAATTCCCTTCAAGATTTCGTTCTTGTCATATGTACCAAAAAGACTGGTTTTGTCATTCGAAACTGAGGTCTTAATTTGCTCTATAAAATTCTCAGCTAACGAGTTTTCACCATAACGTTCTCTATAAAGATCGAGAATTGGAGCTATATCATCTATTTTATCGAATTCAATTTCCTTGATCATACTTAGTACCAACAATAGTATATTGAATAGTGGTTTCCTTCTACGCAATTATTTCTCGCCAAAGGATTGCTGCATCAGCTGTATGACTTGATCACGGGGGATTATTTCACGAGCTATTGTAGCCAAAGTTGCTTGATCCATCTTTCCATTAGAAACCAACTGGCGACCAGCTTCTTTAACTGCGTCCAAAATATCGCCAATGTCAGCACCTTGTTTTTGAGCAGGATCGAATATCCAAGCATAAGGCCGAAGGACTGAACCTAGAAACTCTCGATTCATGTTTTTGCTGATTGCTTTAACGTGTGTTATGAGAGGGTCAAAATTATCCATCTCTGTGAATCCACAGACAGACACCAATGCAAATTTACCAGGCTTTACGTGCTCTCTTAGCGCGTGTCTACAATGGTCATCACGAAGCTCAAAAGCTCCATGAAGTAACGGTATTGTCCAGTCTAGGAGAGTCTTGAGAGAGCCAGTCATTCCATCCACATAAACGGGTGTGGCAATGACAACTATGTCTGCATTGTCGATTTTTTCAAGCACTGGAACCATTTCATCATCTTGGATACACTTCCCTGGCGTTGAGGTCCAACAATTGAAACATCCACGACAATCACCCAAATCTAGACCTTCGGAAAAAATAACGTCAATTTCAGCATGAGCCTCTTTCATGCCTTCCACAAAGTGTGAAAGAATTCCTCCTGTTGATCCACGGTTTTTTCGGGGACTTCCATTTATAACCAAGACTTTCATGAGTATAACCTCTCAATGCAGTTTGATGTGGTATTCATAAAGATTATAGTATTTGACTCTGAAACTGAGTTCCTCTAATTTTGAAGATTTTTTGACTTTGGGGAATATACATCTAGAATATCCTGTGTTTAATGTCGATACCTCTTGTCCGAAGCTCATCAATGAAAAGCTTTGGAGGAATGCATCTCTCTGGAGTGAGCACACCCCGTTTTGAGATTCGACCATCTGCCATCATCATAGCAGTTACTGAAGCTGGAAACGATGTGGTGCGCATCATTGATGTCAGTCCGGAGGCATCATCAAAATAGTCGATTAATTCATACTCGATGTTTCTTGATTCAGTACCTTTCCAACCTTCAATCATCACACGAACGAGGGTTACATCTTTTCCTGAAGGAGGCAAGTTCTTTTCAAGAAGGGACTCAAGGACTTTACGGGGAATAACCCTCTTTCCATCAATTTCGATTTCATTGCTATCCATTAGACCTAGTTTCATTATGCACCACATCTTATGACCATGACCAGGATAGCGAATGGTCTTGTAATCAAGGTTGTTCACCTTCCCTTTGTAAGTGTGGGGAAGTGTGGATGTACCTCCACTTGTATTGAATGCCTCTAATTTTCCGAAAGGTTCAGGAAATGTGATCTCTTCGAATCCAACTAGTGGCTCTTCAATAGTGATTTTCCCATTCCGAAGAGCAACACAGGGTTCAATGTACTCGTTGATGAGTCCTTCTACTGAGAAAATAAGTGAGTAATTGAGTGGAGGTCTTGGTTCTTGTTGCAGACCACCTACGCGTATCTTTACGCTTTCAACTCTATCGAGATATTCGATTCCTTCCCTCGCGAGAACACTGACCATCCCAGGTGCAAGTCCACAATCAGGTACAATGGTGACTCCAGCATCTTTTGCTTGATTATTCATCTCGAGTTGTTTCTGAACCACAGTCCACCCGCCACCCAAATCGCACATATGAGTGCCAGTTTCAATTGCAACTTCTGTGTGCAGTACATTGACTGTATAACTTACGGCACTGATGACTGAATCAACCTTTGAAAAAATCTTCACCAATTGACCTCGGTTCTTTGCATCGACTGTTTCAGCCACAGCTTTATCGCCTACTTCCTTGGCTAGTGACTCTGCACACTGGGTATCAATATCTGCAAGGATTATCTGCTCTATACTATCCTGTTTGACCAAGTCATATGCAGCACCTTTGCCCATTTGCCCGGAACCAAGAACTAGGACCTTCATCTCGGACTCTCCTATTGGTATGATTGCTAATCAGTGGGGAACGGCATGTAAAAACAGTTCCGTAGAACGCTGTTCTTTGTTTGAAATGCCCATCCAATATTGATACCTTATACTTCTCGCGAGAAGATTGGTTGTTTTGATATCAATTTTGGAAGAAGAAGCATTTGTTTTGGTGCAAATTTGGTCTTGTTGTTAATCTCCTTGGCTAGTTCCTGGACAGTCAATTTCACTTGGTCCTTCAATTCTCGCCTTCTGACCACCAATTCTCCGCTTTCTTTCTCATTTCCACCTACAACACATATGTAAGGTATCCAAAGTTTTTCAGCACTCCGAACCTTCTTCCCTACAGTCTGAGAACGGTCATCGATTTCATAACGAATTCCAGATTTATCAAGAGTCTTACCTAGTTTCAAGCAGTAATCCACGTAGCTATCATCCACAGGGGCAAAACGTACTTGAACAGGAGTCATCCAGAGAGGAAGATGAGGAACCTTCCCTGCTTTTTTCTGCTTATGAGCCTCTTCCAAGACTCCATAGAGTATTCTTTCAATTGATCCAGATGGAGATGTATGTAGAATTAATGGGAACTTTTCTTTCCCATCTTCGTCAACATATTTGATGTTAAACCGCTCACTATTCTCAACATCGATCTGTATAGTGCCAAGACAAGCTGCCTTCTCTTGATCATCTACGACATTCCACTCTCCCTTGAAGATGAAATACGCATATCTTTCGTCAAAGAGTTCAATCATTACAGGTTTTCCAATTCGTTTGACTACTTTTTCGATGAAGTCTTTGTTTTCGTCATAAAATGACCTGAGAATCCTGAATGAAACTTCATATGCAACTTCGAGTTCTCCTTGAAGTTTCTCAACGAATTCAAGTTGGCGCAGTACTGCTTCTTTAGCTCCTTCCTCATCAGCCACAATTTCATGAATATCAGGCATTGTGAAAGCTCGTGGACGACGCATGCCAGCGAGTTCTCCACTCTGTTCACGTCTATAGGATGGAGCAATCTCAAACAACTTCAAAGGTAGTTGTTTGTAGGTAACATGTGCCTGGGAAATCAGTAGGAACTGTCCAAAGCATGCGCTGAATCGAGCAAAGTAATCACGGTCCCCTGACCGAATCACATATTGACGGGATGGGAACCTCTGAAGATAGGATTTCAATGAAGGATGTTGATAATCATAGATTAATGGGGTTTGGAGAACATGAGCCCCATACGCCACCATCTCTGCAGTTACTCTTTCCTCAATCGCTCTCTTTAGCGTAAGACCACGGGGAGGCCATCTGAAGTTACCTGCATCAGAGCCTGGTTCATAGTCAACGAGCTCCAATTGTTTCATCAGATCTATATGTGGAGGAGGTTCTTGTGCAGTCCTATCTTTTGCAGTTTCATATTGCATGTAGAGTTTTAATTCCTTATACCTAGCATAGTTGAAATCTTTGACTGGAGTTAGTTTCCCACTAGGTTCCATAATAAAGAACTCAGAGGTAGATTTCTCCTCAGCTACAAGTGCCGTGAGATCCTCTATTTCGGTAACATCAACATCTGCTGCTTTGGCAATTTCCCGAGAAATATCGAGAACTTTGGAGCGCTCAGCGAGCGGATGACCCTTGCAGTTAATTTCAAACGCCTTATACCAGCCAAATGGAACACGCACTACATCGAATCCTCTCTCTTTGAGATCCTTTTCAACAGTTTTGAGTAGTTTCAGCCCAACACTTGGTTTTGACGGATTCTCAGTTAAGTGAACCCAAGGATAAACGATAATCTTCTTCTCTTTGATCTCATCTGCTGCAGCGGCTATCATATCAGATGTAGCCTTTGCAGCAGCAGTAATATTGTGAGCATCTGTAGTTTCCGCAGCGATGAAATTGACTAAGCAGGAGTCCTCAGTCCTGTAGACTTTCTCCCTGACTGCTTCTGCGTTCTTGAGCGCTTTCCTCTTTGCTTCATAAGCGAAGCCATCGCTGTGAATTTGTAACATTCTCACTTTTAAGACCTCAACTAATTATCTTGCTATTTGTTTCTCACTTAAGCTTGATGTACAAATGTTCTAGGGAACACATTCACAAAACTCTGTTTGGGTAGTTATAAGATAAACTAAATAGTAATCAAACTGGTGGGTTTCAAATGGACATTGAAGTTGTGTTGCAATTGTTCATCAGTTTCCAAAATAATGTTGAAACATCTCCTAAACCTAGTGCAATACTTGATTTTGACAAATCTTACTTTTTTGGGTTCTTTGTCCATCCTTTAGGCAGCTGAATTAATGTAAAAGTTTCCTGAATTAAATCATCTCGGTTTTTCGAAAAAAGTGCACATCTATCGCTTCCCTTTTGCAATAATGGCAATAAGCACCACGCCACCTAGAACAATCCCAATGCTAATGATCATTACCACATCATATAGAAAGGGGAATGTATTCGTTGGAATGGTTGATGGTAGCACATACAATAAGACAGTATCAGAAGTTGAGTAGCCTAAATCATCAGTCAGAACTATAGTAAGATTATAGAAACCAATCTGAAGAGATGCCAAAAAAACAACAATTGGCACGCCAGAGGACCAAGTTCCTGAATCAATTTCTGTTCCATTTAGATAGACAATATATGTGTCGGGATCAGAATCAAGCCCAATCCAAGTGACATTGTTTGTAGGCATTCCAGCAAATAGAAACAGATCAAATTGATGGCTTACATAAGGTGTACCATCTACAGTGGTTACTGTGACAAAAACTGTTGATGTTGTGCTTTGCAAAAAGATGTCATCCAGATACAATGTATAATTGTAAATGCCAATGCTCAACCCATCGACATTCCATGAAAGGCTAGTCGGGTGGTTTCCAATGGGATCAGTGAAAATAAGTGCCCCATCCAAATATAAATCAACAGCGGCTAGGTTTTCATCAAAGTATTCCCAATAGAGATTATGTCCTGTGGTCCCTTCTGCGTAAACTAAGTCTTCTGGTTCAGTTGTAATTTCTGGTGGTTGTGTATCCTGTAATACTAAACCATGATATCCTACTGCTTCTGTTTTATCTATCTGAGGTCCAAGTATTGATAGTATTAGCAAGATTCCAAGTATAATCAAAGCATACGAGTTCCTTCGCATCAAACTCCAATCTCCTAGTACTTCTACATACAAAGTCCAGCTTTTATTAGTAGCGATTTTATACGTTATATCTTTTAGAATCGATACAACCAGTACATTTTTATTAACTTATTAACCATTGTTAATAACATGAGGGAATATGATCTCATTGTCATTGGCTCAGGAGCAGGCATGAATGTTGCATCCTCAGTATATGAACAAGGACTGAGAGTAGCAGTAGTAGAGCATGGACCAATGGGTGGGACCTGCCTGAACAGAGGTTGTATACCAACAAAGATACTCACTTATGTGGCAGATGTAATTATAGAAGCCAAACATCTTGAAGAATTAGGTATCAATATTAACATTGAGAAGATTGATTATCCATGGATTATGAGGAGAATGAGGGAAGAGGTTGACAATGATAGTAGAATGCAAGGTGAAGCAGTGGAAGCCGCAGAAGGATTTGACTGGTATAAGGGAACAGGGGCTTTCGTAGATGATTACACTATTCAAATCCATGGTAAGAAAATCAGAGCTCCAAACATTATCATTGCAGCTGGTTCAAGACCTCTGATACCGGATATCAAGGGTCTCAACAATGTGAAGTACCTAACTAATGATGAAGCCCTTCATCTTATGAAACAACCAAAATCCATGATTATTATTGGTGGAGGATATATCGCTACAGAGTTTGCACACTTTTTCTCAGCAGTAGGGACAGAAGTCACAATCATTGGAAGGAACAAATACCTCGTTAAAAACGAAGACCCAGATGTATCAGAGATTCTCAAACAAGAGCTATCGAAGAGAATGAACGTATATACTAATTATGAAGTCATTGAAGTCAAAGAAGAAAATGGAGAAAAAGTTGTCATTGCCAAAGATATGGAAAACGAAACTGAGAAAGAATTCCGAGGAGAAGTGTTGTTGGTTGCTGCAGGTAGACGTTCCAACTCAGATCTCTTCAAACCTGAAAAGACAGGCGTTAGGGTTGATAGGAATGGATGGATCATTGTTGACAAGTACTTCAGAACGAGTAAGAAGGGTATATGGGCATTTGGCGATGCAATTGGCCGTTATCAGTTTAGACATGTCGCAAACGAGGAGTCCCAAATTGTATGGATTAACCTTGTTCGGATGATTAATGCAAAGTATGAGAAGTCAGAACCTGAACTACTAACCATGGACTACAATGCAGTCCCGCATGCTGTTTTCTCATATCCTCCGATTGCTACAGTTGGAATGACATTAAAAGAAGCAAAGATATCTGGACGAAATTTGTTGGTCGGTCAAGCAGACTATTCAATTGCAGCTAAAGGATTTGCGATGGGTAATCCAGCATCTTTGATTCGTGTGATTGTAAATGCAAACAATAAGAAAATCCTTGGAGCTACAATAATAGGGCCATATGCGCCAATCTTGATTCAAGAAATTATCAATCTCATGAATACACCTGAAGGGACATACCATCCAATGTTTCAAGCTATGCACATCCATCCTGCATTATCAGAAGTAGTACAACGAGCGTTCGGGAAACTAGCACCACTCGAAGAAGGGCATACACACAATCATCATCACTGAAATTGATTTCGTCCCTAAAGTGATGAGCTTAGAAATCTATCACTCCCAGACCTACCTCTCGGTAAACGAGATACAATTCATGCTGTAACATGGTGGGTAAAAAATCAATTTGTGTTAAATGAAACACTATGTGTTACTTGATGAAGACAAGTTCCCATGGGCGAAGAACTTTTCTGAGTGATTGTTTCAATCAGAAATATGGGTGCATTCACGATGGGAGAGAAGAAGCAAATAGGAGTCATTACTCGTTACTTCCACAAGATAGGTGTCGCAGCTATTATGCTTGATGATACACTTAGCGTTGGTAATAAAATCAGCATTGAAGGTGCAACAACTAGTTTCGAGATGACTGTCAGATCAATGCAAATGGATATGAAAGTCATTGAATCTGGTACAAAAGGGCAAGAGATTGCAATCAAGGTCCCTGACAGAGTTCGAGAGAAAGACATAGTCTATCTTATAGAGTAGACATTTTAAGTTACAGAGTCTCATAACCTAAACTCTCTTTTGAATATCAGGTCCATTCTTTGATATTAGAATATCACCATTCCCTCTAACAATATTCTCATACCTTGAAAAGACAAATAGTAGGTCAGAGAGTCTATTGAGGTATTTGAGAAGATTTGGATTAAGTGGAGATGATTTTGATAGAGTAAACACTCTTCTCTCAGCCCTTCGGCAGATAGTTCTACAAATATGTAAGAATGCCGCAGCATCAGTGCCTCCAGGAACGACAAAATTTTTCAGCAATGGTAGTTTTTCAGAGAGATCATCTGCCAGTTTCTCGAGGTTCTCTATATCAGTAGATTCAACTTTCCTGAGATGTTCATTTGAGCTAACTGAATTGGAGGATGAATCAGGAATATATGCCAATTCAGCATTGATGTAGAACAATAATTGCTGAACATCTTGAATGTGGCCGGCTATCCTTTCAGAAGAATATCTTTTTGCAATACCGAGAAACGAATTTAATTCATCCACGGTGCCATATGCCTCAACTCTGACATCATCTTTATCAATTCGTTCTCCCGATCGGAGTCCGGTCTGTCCCTTATCACCAGCCCCTGTGTAAATTCGTTTTGACAAGCTACCACCAAGTCATAACTCAGACAATTCCAAAAGATTAGGCTTTCCATTCATATTAGTATAACAAACTTATGAACTAGACCAAGCTGCAAGAGCTTCCATAGCAGAGGTTTCCTTTTGATAGAGTTCATCAAGAAGTACATCCACACCTGCTAGTAATTGATTGAAATTTTCTACCTCATTGCAAGCGTGTGAGATTAGTGAAGGTACATCAGCCAAACGTTCCTTTACCTGATCTAACGCTTTCACACCTTTTTGTTCCATATCATGATTGTTTTGGACATAAATCTCTCTCAACCTTCCAAGACTTGATAACTCATTAGGAGTGAGTTGGACAGCCAACCTAGACCAAACGTCACAGATGTCATCATAGAGAAGAGAGATTTTTTGTAACTCGGAGTCTTTCATCACTTTGCTTGCCTCTTTCAAGAAGTTGGAGTATACTCTCCGAAAGAAAGACCCACCGCTTCCACCAACTTCAATGTAGACAAAATGTTCAATCAAAGCTTGCACTATTGTACGATTGTCCTGGAGAATCTTGGGATACTTGGGAAATTCATCCTTCCACTTCAAAATACCTCTTGCACCCATATTGGAAATTGGTGGATTTAGCATAAAATCAGCGTTTTCTCGGATTGCCATTGGGATTATCTCTTGTAGTGAATTCAGTATCTCTGGCATAAACACCTGCATGAGTTTATTCTCTGCTGGGAAAGGATGATACTTCGAAGCACGGGCAATTTGAAGACGTGATAAAGGAATTGTAATTGGAGTGGCAAATCGGTCGGATATATGTGCTTCATCATTTGATTCATTTATCCCATAAACAAGGATAGTATGCATACCAAAGTGGTCATCTCCACCGAGTGAGAGGTAATCTAGAAAGCCAATGTCTGCGCAGATTAATGCAGGCTGATCCATCTCTAAGGTTTCAAGGAGATGCTGTTGAGCACGCTTCGTTGAGGATGACTTCAATACCTTCCATTCACCTCCTAGTCTATCAACAGCCAACCCCAATATTGTTGGAAATCGTCCTCCGTTCATTCCACCAACAAATGGAGTCGGCATTTGTTTCATTTTCCAATAGATGAATCCTAATCCAGAAGCAATTCCTACTAACATCTCTTCAGAGATGTCATGTCCCAGATGATGGAGAAGCTTCCACAGGCAACTAGTCATGCAGTTCTTGCCGCCTGGAAGATGTTCAAACTCAAGCATAATTTTTAAACCCATTTTCTTTTCACCTCCTACTGGTATCACTGAAAGTGAAACCTTCCCCGCGTTCTATTTGTTTGATAAAGGATCCAAGCCAAGCAATCTGACAACGAACGGAAATTGCTGGACGGTCAAATAAAGCTCGAACTGCACCAATGTTCTCAGTGTTTTCATACTCATCAACAGTGACCAAACCAACCATACTTTCTGGGGCTTCTCGTTTCAAACGCTCCAAGTTGTCCAAGTTCTGAACATTCAACTCCAAAAACTGTAGACCTCGTTCAAGGTTTGTCTTGTATGTCCGTAAAGCATCTAGTGCCTCTCTTCGAGTTATCAGGCTCATAGCTGAAACTCCCAAGTCAAACAGTGTTTTTGGTCGTGGAGGATTACTCAAACACATCTTAATTTGCTGCTGAAGGGTAGTTCGACCCTTACTTGTCAAACGATAAGTCTTCTTTGATGTCTTTTTTTCATAGTCTTCCTTTTTACCTACAATTAGACCACGCTTTTCAAGTTCTGATAATGCCTTATAGACTGAAGAGAATCTTAGCTCGACCCATTCTCTGAAACCATACTGTTCAATGATGTTGTTGACTTCGTAGCCATACTCAGCCCCTCCGCCAAGAATTGACAGGACTGCTAGATAGGTAGAGGGGAGGAACTCAGTTGATTGTCTGTCTGTTTTTGACATTCTTTTCACATCAAAATATTATACCAGTAGAATAAAAATATTATACTAGTAGAATACTAATAAATATTACGTTAAAAGAATCAGAAATGTTAATGTCAGATAATCACGATGAGTCTGCTAATGGCAAAAGAGAAGCAATATTCAGCCTGTGCGTTGAACTGTCCAGACATTTGTGCTTACATAGTACATATTGAGGATGGAAGGATAACAAGGATAGAGGGAGACCCAAACCATCCCTATACTTTAGGAAGATGTTGTCCAAAAGGATACGCACACGTTTTGAGAATGTATTATGATGATAGATTACTCTATCCACAAAGAAAACAACCTGATGGAACATTCATCAAAATCCCGTGGGAGGAGGCTTTTGATGAAATTGCCCAACACATGAGAGAAGCAAGAAAACAGTATGGACCACAAAGTGTTGGAATCTATTCAGGTTCAGGTAATGATGGAATGGCACCTCGCTATGCCGCCAGGTTTTCAAATGCGTTTGGATGCAGAATGATTCCTGGAATCACAGAGATATGTTTTGAAGGTGCATATGAGGGAGCTAGATTTAACGTAGGACCATTTCCTCCACATGAGCTCCAAGACTGGGCGAACTCAAAGTGTATTATCATCTGGGGAACTAACAAGTTTGAGTCAAGCATTCATTGCAAAAGAGTCATCCAAGAAGCTATTGACAATGGTGCCAAGTTGATTGTCATCGACCCAAGAAAAACACCCTATGCAAAGGCCGCGGATCTTTATACAACCATACGACCAGGAACTGATGGTGCTCTAGCTCTAGGAATATCAAATGAGATCATCAGGAGAGGTCTCTATGACCATGAGTTTGTGAAGAAACATGTTCACGGGTTTGCAGAGTATACTGCACGAGTATCTGAGTACGATACCAAGAGAGTAAGTGAAATCACCTGGGTTAAGGAGAGCACTATTAGAGAATTAGCTACTGTCATAGCAACCCATGGACCAGCTTTAATCACAACAGCTCCTGCAGGAATGAATCACTACACCAATGGAACTTGGGCAGCCAGAGCTGTTCATAGTCTATTAGCAATTTGCGGATACTTGGGAGTTTCTGGAGGGGGGTTTCAGTATCTTTCCTCAGATAATAGTCCATTCAACGGAGCAGCTGTAGCACTTCCTGAGCTTCTTGACCCTTCAATGAAGCCTGCTGTTCCTTCCGGAACATATGTGCCGGATTACATACTGCGTCACGATGAAAGTCCTTTCAAGGTCTTTGTAATTCAAGCAGCAAGCCCAATGACTCAGTGGCCAAATACAAAGAAGGTAAAAGAAGCATTGGAAAAGATACCTTTCAAAGTGTGCATCGATCTTGAGATGACTGATACAGCACGACTTTGTGACATCGTCCTTCCTGCCACCTTTATTTTCGAGCACCATAATCTTGTGCACTCAGAATTGCACAGAATTGTGCAGTATGCACCAAAACTTGTTGAACCTCTTGGCGAATCTAGAAGTGAGCTGGATATCTGGAAGGGTATTGCTGCAAGAGCAGGCATTAGTGAGTATTTCCAGCTTACAGAACTAGATGCGATTAGGCAGGCACTCCAAAGTGAGGACTGCAAAAACATTTTGTTGGAGGACTTGATAAAAAGACCAGAAGGTATGAGGACTAAAAGTCCAAGCATACCGTTTGCAGACAGAAAATTCAAGACAAGAACTGGAAAGGTTCAGCTCTACTGCTCAGAGCTTGAAAACCAAGGTTTGGACCCGCTTCCATTTCATGAAGAACCCCTTGAGAGTCCGCGTTCAACTCCCAAGGTGTTTGAAAACTATCCCCTGATTATGATAACTGGTCGATTGCGAGAGCGTTTGCATTCCCAGTATACCACAGTGGAAGTCGGAGGTACAGTCAAAAGCTATGCACATTGCACAACCTGCAAGAAATGTGTCGAAGAGTGTCCTGATGAGGCTATCGCCTTAACACAGCCTAGCACCAATATTATTCAACGCTATGCAAAAGATGCACCTCAAGACCAAGCAATACTCAGAAGGAAACTTGGAGAGCTTGTTGGAGGATTGGCGATTCATGTGACTGACGAAATGCTCGACATTCCTATAGAAATAACAGGGCTCCTTGTACCAATTTGGGATGTAACGAAATGTATTGGTTGTCGAGAGTGTGCTATAGATGTTTGTCCATATGATGTAGTTACCGAACCCATTAAGATGACAAATAGGCACGAAAAAGGTAAGCATAGAGCATTCTTACAAATGCACCCTCAGACAGCAGAGGAGTATGGGTTGAGGGAAGGGGATAGAGTTGATGTTGAATCCAAAAGAGGGATTGTGAAGAACATGAAACTCATCTTGACTTCAGATATTGACCCTAGAGTGGTTTGGTCATCAGACGGATGGTGGGAAGATGATGGTAACATCAATCTCTTAACGAAGGACCATCATACTGCGTTCGGTCATACACCTGGGTTCAATTCAGTTCTAGTTCGGGTGACACGCTCCTCAAATTAGAAGGTTTTATGATCTGGCGAGGGTGGCCAAAAACCCAAAGCTTGTCGTGTGGCTACAATCTCACCAATATGGTAAGCATTGTGTTGTCCAAGGACCATCAAAGCTCTGAAAACAGGGACCTTAGGCCAAGAGGGTAAATCCTCAAGGGATTCAATATTCTCTGTAGACTGATATGCCTCTTCAATGCCTAGTTTGAACCTTTGAACAAGCTCATCCCATTTCTTGTTGTCTTGGGGCAATTCATTTGGCCAACTTGGTTCATTGTTCTTGGGCCAACTCACATCCTCTTTTCCTCTCAGTGCTTCGAGCATGAGATCTTGCCAAAACACAATGTGATACAATATATGCCAGCAAGAATGCTCCCCATTCCCAGGTATCTCTGATGCCATTTCATAAGTTAGATTTTGCAGAGCTGCAATGGGATCAACATGAATATGTTGTCCATTGATCGAGTTCTTTAATGCAGCAGTCATTACTTCGAACATAGTCAAACCAATACAAAAGTACCAAAAGAATGTAATCTAATGCGTATTTCTCTCCTTCAACCACAATTACACGAACATTAATGCGACTAGAAAGGAATAGATTGTACTGATAATCAGATGAATAAATCCTATAGGTAGCGCCACTCTTGTAAATTCAAGGAAACTGATTGGACGACCTCCTTCTTTGGCTTGTGTAACTGCAATCATGTTTGGTGCATCTCCAAATGGTATCATATACCCACCAACATTGATTCCGATGAATAGGGTCAAAGGCACCACAGCATTTGTGGCACCAAGACTTTGTCCAAGTGGAGCTAGTAATGCAGCAATTGGTACATTATCAATAACTGACAGGAAAAAGCCAGGAATCCAAATAAGAAAACTCATTCCTAGGAAAATGTTATTTCCGATAAGTCCAGTAATACCACTAACGAACTCATCAATGACACCGGATCTTTCCAGTGCGGCGACTAGCCCAAAAAGCCCAACAAGGAAGAAAATCGTTCCCCATGACAATTGTCTAACTAGTTTTTCTGCGCGTTCATGAGAAAAAACCAGCATAGCAGAAGCAACCATCATGGCAATTAGTGATGCCTCAACTCTCAACGCACCAATTGTAAAACCCAGCACTAAGATGCTCATAGCTATTATCGAGAGGTAGAAATCATGTCTTGATTTTATCATAATACTAGGCTTGACCATATAGAGTAGATTCCAATCCGAACAGATCTCAGCGTCTAGTTCGGGTCCATACCATCTAATTAGAATAAAAAGTGTCACAATGAATAGAATGATTGACAAAGGGAATAACACGATTGCCAGGAGCGCGACATCAGTTTCTGCCCAAACAGCGATAACAAGATTCGGAATAGACCCGACAAACGAAGGTATTGAAGCAAAGTTAGCCACTATAACTTCTGATATTAGAATGGGTCTAAAATCAAGGTCGATTACTTTACATACTTCAACAGTGAACACGCCCATTACTAACATCGTCGGTAGTGGATCAAGGAATAGTGAGATTACAAAAACAAAACCCATGAAGGTAACAAAGATCTTCTTTGGTTCGCCTTGAGTCCCCTTCAACAAAACCAATGCGATGTATTGAAACATACCTGATGATGCAGCTATAGCTACCACAATTAGCATAGCAGTGACAAAGAGAATGGTATCCCATTCCATTAGAAGAACAAACTCGCGGAATGTAAATCCATAGGCAAACCATAAGATGGCTCCAGCAAGAGACATCGCAAATAGAACTGTAGCGGTTTCATTAATCCTCTCTGATAGGACAACCACTAAGGTGACTATCAAAATGATAACTATAAGGAAACCTGCTATGTCCATCGTGGTCATTACGAATTGCAGCCGGTATTAAAATACTCGCGATGAGGTGACATATCTTAAGGCGGCATTTTCAAGAAAAAACAAGTGGGATTATTGCAGGATCCGTATCCGTCATAGTGAAACCTATATCCAGATTGAGAAAGTTGCACATGGAGATGGGCAATGTCCTCAGGTAAACGGATTGCAAGCATGATCATAGGCATGATAGTCATGATAGGCGGTTTCTTTGGTGGCTTCATGCAGTTTTTCTGGATGGAAGATATGAATTTTGGCACAATACTGTTCTATGTAATGGTTGTTCCAATGATCAGTTTCCTTGTTGGGATCGGAATTATACTATATGGTATGAAGGATGGTATCTCCAAAGGTGGATTTGGGATGTTTGGAATGATGGGAGCACACACTGATAGCGAACAAAAAGAGAAGACATACATCCATGAACCACCTCGTTTCTGTTCAGACTGCGGAGCCACATTGAGTTCAGAGGGAATCGAATGGGTTGGACCATTAACTGTAAAATGCCCATATTGTGGTGCAACTCACGCGACAGAGAAGCGTGAAGTCTAATTAACCAATGAACCAGAATCAAGAGAATTTGGTGACATTCCAGATAGCAACAATACCCATGCCAGCTGTTGCAAGGAGATTCCCTTTATTGTTCCATTTAGCGGCAAATACAGGTCCGGGATGTCTAAAAACAGCTTGTTCTCCTTCCATGCTCCAGATTCTTACTGTTCCATCAAAGGATGCTGAGGCTAACATGTCACTAATTGGATTCCAACTTACCTGATAGACGCTACTCGTGTGATTTTCAAAGGTTGCAACTTTCTCACCCGAATCGTTCCAAACTATGATTTCTCCATCTTTGAAACCACTAGATGAAGCCAATAGTTTTCCATCTTTATTCCAGTCAAGTCCAAAAACACGGTCTCTGTGACCCTTCATCAAAGAGGTGGATTTTCCTGCTCTCCAGAGCTGGACAGTTTTGTCGTAAGAACCTGTGGCGAGGAGTTCATCTTCTATAGGATTCCAAATCAGAGAAGCTAGAGCTCCCTTATGTTCAAGTACTTGTTCTTGTCTGCCTTCTGTTGTCCATACTCTAACCGTTTTATCTGCAGAACCAGTAGCAACATGTGTTCCCGAGGAGTTCCAATCAATCACAGTTACAGCGCCTTTGTGACCAGATAGCTCAGTCATATTATCCTCCATAGCCCAGATGGAACCTGTTTTGTCACCTGATGAAGCGGCAAGAATATCAGACTTGGGATTCCAGGAAAGATCATAAACAATTTTCTTATGACCTTTCAAGACTGAAGTAATACGCTGATTCGTCCAAAGCACTATCGAACCAATTCGGTCAGCTGTGGCAAACATCTCACCATTATGATTCCACTGGACAGCAGAGATAGCTTTGTTATGTGGTTTTTCGAGCTTGAGCTCCCTTGCGGATTTGATTAAACTTACACTACCATCATTCATTCCGATAAGTAAAACCGGTTCTGATAGGGACCATGCAATCGAAGCGGTTTCTCCTTTCGGAAGTTTAAGAATCATATCAGAAGCATCTAAAGCATTATCATTCTCTCGCTGCAAAGAAACACCGGATTAAATAATAATCTTATCAATAGTTAAGTATCTATTCATACAACAAAAACATCTGAGCCAGATTTTGATAACTGAAGTTTTTCTGAGAGAACGAGGAAACATCACAAAAATCACTCAATCCGGAAGCTATATGATACGCGATACTTCGGAATGAACCGAGGAAATTCAACATGGATCCACGCATTGAAGAACATGCTCGAATTGTTGTTGAATGGAGCACTGAGGTGAAGAAAGGTGACTTAGTAGGAATACGAGCCACCCCAGATTCTCATGACTTTGTAGTTGCCCTCTATAAAAAAATCGCAGAAAAAGGGGCTGTGCCCATTACTCTGATGAGTACAGAGGAAATGGATAGAGCCTTCTTTGATGGCGCAGACGATGAAACAATAAGTATAGCGCCAAAACAATTTGAGGCTCTTCTTGAGAAAGTCGATGTTGTTATAGCAGTTAGATCGCCAAGCAATACGAAGGCAATGGCTAGTGTTGATCCAAAACGAGTGATTCAACGTAGTATTGCTATGAAGAGAGTGATGGAGCTCTATCTTTCGAAAAGATGGTGCTTAACAGTTCATCCTACAAATGCATTGGCGCAACAAGCTGACATGAGCATGGATGAGTATCAGAACTTCATGTATGATGCCACTCTTCTAGATTGGAAGGAGGAGAGTAAACTCTTATACAAAATGAAAGACCACCTTGAACGTCATAAGGATATTCGATTCACAGGTCCTGAAACGGATCTATATGCATCAACTGAAGGCAGAATATGGATAGCATCCGATGGTAAACATAACATGCCTAGTGGTGAAGTCTTCACAGCTCCAGTTGAGGATACTGTGGAAGGCAAAATCTACTTTGATATACCATTCTTGCAGCAGGGTAAGGTAATTGAGGGAGTTCGCTTGACATTCGAAAAGGGGGAAGTTGTGAATTTCTCTGCTGAAAAGGCTGAAGCAACACTGAAAGAAATTATTGAGGTTGATGAAGGGTCTCGACGACTTGGGGAGATGGCTATCGGCACTAACCGAGGTATCAGGCAATACACTCTAAACATGCTCTTCGATGAAAAAATAGGAGATACTGTTCATTGTGCATTGGGTCGCGCCTACAAGGATAATAATGGAACAAATGAGTCTGCAGTTCACGTTGACATGATCAAGACCATGCACGAGGGAGAGATAATCGCTGGTGATGAATTGATCTACAGCAAGGGCAGATACTTCTACGAGATGTAGACTAAAAAAAGGAGATTATTACATTGGACTCTAGAATTGTCGAACACGCAAAGATACTTGTTGATTATAGTACAGAGGTAAAAAGAGGGGACATGGTTGTCATTCAAGCCAACCCAGATGCACATGAACTTGCTGTCGCTGTCGCACGACAGGTTGCAAAAGCTGGCGGTAGCTCAGTTACAATGATGATAAGCGAGGAAATTGATCGAGCTAAATATGATGGAGCAGATGACGCAACTCTGGAGGTTTTTCCTGATCATCTTATGGCAATGGCGGAGAAAACAGATGTCTACATTGTCCTGAGATCCCCCGTTAACACCAAAGCCTTGGCAAATGTTGATCCTAAGAGGATAATGATAACTGCAAAAACTACCAAACCAATATTTGATCTTATTACAAAAAAGAGATGGGTTTTGACTGTTCATCCAAGTGCAACTCTTGCACAACAGGGTAATATGAGCTTGGAAGAGTATCGTGACTTCGTCTATGATGCATGTCTTCATGACTGGGAGAAAGAGAGCAAAAATCTGTACATGATGAAAGAACATCTCGAGAGTCACAAGGATATCCGGTTCTGTGGACCAGAAACCGATCTCTATGCATCAACTGAAAGTAGAATCTGGATAGCAGCAGATGGCAAGTTCAACATGCCAGATGGCGAGGTGTTCACAGCTCCCGTAGAGGATACAGTCGAAGGAAAAATCTACTTTGATGTTCCATTCCTTGAACAAGGTAAAGTAATCGAAGGAGTTCGCTTAAAATTCGAGAAAGGGGAGGTTGTTGACTTCTCCGCAGAAAAGGAGGAATCAACATTGAAACAGATTCTTGAGATTGATGATGGGGCTCGCCGCCTTGGTGAGATGGCTATAGGCACAAATCGTGGTATCAAACATTATACGATGAATATTCTATTCGATGAGAAACTTGGTGATACTGTCCACTGTGCCTTAGGCATGGCTTTTCCTGAATGCAATGGCGTCAATGACAGTGCAATACATGTTGACATGATTAAGAGAATGCATGATGGGGAAATCATTGCAGGTAATGAAATAATTTACTCTAAGGGTAAATACTTCTACGAAAAATAACCTTCATTTCATCAATGCTTGAAGCTTCATCAAATCATTCATAGGACCCTGAGCTTTGATCTTGCCAGCCATGAATGCACGTGTGGGACTAAGTGTTCCATCAATGATGGCCATAATGGTTTCAGTGGATGTTGTAATCAACAGCTCTGCATTTTCGCTAAGACCGTCAATTATACTAGCTGTTCCTTCATGAAACACAATATGACATTCAGCATCTTCATCATCAGTAAATTCAAACTGGAGAGTCTTGTTGTAGTTAGCAAATCGTTTCTTATTTTTTGGTAGCTCAATCTTCCCAACCATCTTCTTCAAAGATTCTTTCAATTCTTGGCTGGTTGGTAAGTCGTTCATCTCCTAGAATTTGCCCTGTCTGTTCCCTACGTGACTTAAATAATCTCTTGAGAGATATTGCGATAATCAAAGCGTTCGTAGAATGGACTATTTTCTTCTCTTAATGATAATTATTCTGTCACTCCGGGCTCAAAACAACTTGCTCAATTTCATCGGTAAGCTCTTCAAGAGTCATCTCTGCGTCAGAAGCGTTAGCATGTTTTTTAATTGCTTCAACTGACTCAGACTCTGGAGTTTTCCTTTCAATCACAGGTTTCTCAAGTGTGAGGGCGTACCTAATTATCAATACACCAACAAGTGACACACAGGCACATAACAAGAGAGTCATAGGGAATCCGATACGTGGTATCAACCATCCAAACATAGCAATCTGCGGAGTCGAAAGTAACAAGAGGATTGTAGGTTGGAGTGAGTAGAGAGAGTTTCTGTTTCGATCAGGAATTGCATCCAATAGTTCTCTTTGTGTTAAAATCTCAGCGAAACCTCCAAAGAACATTGTTACAGTGAATAGAGAGAAGAGAATGACAATAGGTAATATATGTTGCATTGGGAGCTCGATAATTACGATTGAGGTTAATGGTAGATACACAGTGACCATAATAGCCGCTTCACCTACTGGTGGAAAGAAGAACATCATAGCCGCCAAAATGATGTAGAACACAAAACCACATGCTTGTAGAAGTCTGAATCTAGGAATCCATTTCTTTGGTTCAAATTTCTGAGACCAAACTCCTGAACGCTCGTTAGCTGCAACTCCGGGAATGAATGCAATTGTACGATAGGAAGCAACTGCCACATCGGTAA
>SMTZ1_10001353_pt1 | contig 31857 bp, 29 predicted proteins | sample DeeMarSWOR136_30_FD_25667 | JGI IMG/M metagenome (IMG submission 25667) | reverse complement strand
CCCCTTTCCGTTGCTTTACTGTCATGGCAATGCATTCATTGCGAAGTAGTCTTTGCCAATTCCCCACGCCGAGATTGCTTCGCTTCGCTCGCAACGACGCTGGGTTAAAGGCAGTGTGACTTTCTTAGCTTGAGCCATCGGTATCCCCCTTCTATTGCTTTACTGTCATGGCAGTGCATTCATTGCGAAGTAATCTTTGTCAATTCCTGACATCGAGATTGCTTCGCTTCGCTCGCAACGACGCTGGGTTAAAGGCAGTGTGACTTTCTTAGCTTGAGCCATTGCTATCCCCTTTCCGTTGCTTTACTGTCATGGCAATGCATTCATTGCGAAGTAGTCAATTCCCCACGCCGAGATTGCTTCGCTTCGCTCGCAATGACGTAGAGAATCGCAATGACACAAAAAAATTCAATGACGCAAAATATTTATATTTTCAAACCTTTCAGTATATCCCTGGCAATAATGGTTCTTTGAAGCTGCAGGGCAAAATTGGTAGAACTCACAGCGACGGCATTGCGGCAGAACCTTTCCATGGGCAGCCCTCCAACATATGCCGGGGCATTGAAAATATGAGAGGCATTATCAGCAACAGAATGAATCATCTGGGTGACGAACAGTTTGACCATAGCCGCTTCGCGCTGTATCGGTTGTCCCTGGTCCGCTTTGCAGGCAACTTCATAGACCATGAGCCTGGCAGCATGGATATTGGTAGCTATATCAGCCAATGCCGCCTGTATGCTGGGGCGCCCGGAAATAAGCTGACCGAAAGATGTCCATGTTTGAGCTTCTACTGTCGCTTCATCGAGTACCCGCTGAGCTGCTCCTACAGTTCTGGCGCTTCTGGTAATCCGCCTGGCAGGAAGCCACTTCCTGCCCAGATGGAAAGCCCCTCCATCTTCACCCAATATGTTTTCCGCCGGCACCGGGCAATTATCGAAAGTCAGGGAGATAGGTTCTCTCACCTGGGCTTGCCAGCCGGTCTTTTCGCTCCCACCGCTCACGGCAAAGCCGGGAGTATCTTTGTCCACCAGGAAGCAAGTCACTCCCCCTCTGGGCCCTTTTTCAGGCCGGGTAACGGCGAAGACCACAGCAAAATAATCTTTGCCAGCTCTGGAAAGAGACAGCTTTTTGCCGTTAAGGTGATAGCGGCCGTTCGTTTTCTCGGCTCTCATCTCCATGTTCTCGAAACCCTCTTTCCCAGGCTCCATCAATGCCAGGTAAGCATACTTCTGCCGGTTAAACACGGGTAAGAAATACTTTTCCTTCTGTTCCGGCTTGCACTCAAAAAGTATAGGGGTGACATCGCCGAAGTTGAACGGGACAACGGTCTGACCCAATTCCTCTTCCACCAGGCAGGTACCCAGAGTGCCCAGGCCGGTACCCCCGAGCTCTTCCGGTACGCTCACCCCCCATAAGCTCATGTCCCTGGCCATTGCCATTAATTCCTGCTCTTTTTCCAGGGGGAGATACATGGTGGCATCGCTGAGGTCAGCCGCCCGCCCCAGGATGCTCCTCTCCACGGGCTTTAGCTGCCCGGCAACGAAATCCCTGACAGCGGACTGGACCATCCTTAATTCTTCAGGTAACTCAAAATCCATCTAACGCTCCGTAGAGATTGGGAAATTCTAAATTCTAACAGCTGAATCCTAAACAGACTCCAAATTCAAATAGGGGAAGCAATTTTCCTTTCACCGTCCATTATTAGTGCTTTGACTATTGTCTGGCATTTGGAATTTAGTATCTGGAGTCTAATAGCTCATGGCCTCCTCCACGAATAAATCCAAATCCGGCTCGTCTTCATCCCCTATCCGCTGCTCCAGCCGGGACATGACTTCTATCATGCGGCGATTGACCACGTAGTTCTTGATAGTGGTGTCCACCTGGGGACAGGCCAGGACACAGGCATCACACTGGTCACAATCAGCGCCCACTATGCTTTCCAGCGCCATAGAGGTCCGCTGCTCCGTCTTGTCCCTGCGGGAGGGCTCGCGAAACAGAAAAGGGCAAGCATCTATGCAGCATCCACAGGCTATGCATTCCTTATGTCCGCCGATATCCTCGATTATGTTCAAAGCATGTCCCGGGTTAAAGCCACTGGAAAGAAGCCGGCACCTGGCTACAGGCGGGCTGTTAGTATTCAAGATCTCATTTAAGACAGTTTCAACATCCTTAACGTCCGTTTGCTCACGTAACGGCATATAACTACCTCCTAAATCCAGCGTACAGCCCTGTCGCCGAAGGGTGTGTACGAGCTTACCTGCCCGAGCGGCTGAAAGCCAGGTACAGGGCGCTCCGTGCGAGCATAATTAGGCAGGAGCATTGGGGAGACAGGCGCCCCCTCCAAGCCCGCTTCTTTAATCTCACGCCGCCACCTGCGCACATGGTCCAAAGTGAGTTTGCCCGGTTTTACCTCTTTAGCCCATTTAGCTGCTGCCCTGCCTGCCCTTCTGCCGAAGACGAATAAATCCAATGTTGAATTGCCGATAAGCCTGTTAGTTCCGTGCACTCCGCCTTCAACCTCGCCGGCAGCGAATAAGCCCGGCACGGGAGTAGAGGCATCAACCTTGATTACAATTCCTCCGTTCTGGTAATGAAGGGTGGGATAAACCAGCATCGGTTCTTTCCTAATATCTATATCAAACCGGGCGAACTGGCGAACCATAGCCGGCAGTTCCCTCAAGATAGTGCCTTCACCCCGCTTAATCTCAATCATAGGCGAATCCAGCCAAAGGCCTACTTCTCCCGTCGGCGTAGTCACCCCCTTGCCGCGTTCTTTACATTCCCGAATTTCGGCTGATGCTTCCGTATCCCTCGCCTCCAGAGGATGAACGAACTGCTCTCCATCACAGTTGACCACCTCTGCCCCGAGAGTCCTGACCTTTTCCGTCACCAAGAAGCCCAGAATCTGTGGAGGAAAGGCGGCACCGGTGGGATGATATTGCATGGTGTCCATATGGACAAGCGGGCAACCTACCCGGTAAGCCAGCACCAGACCGTCGGCAGTAGCGCCATAATGATTGGTTGTGGGAAAGCCCTGGATATGCGTACGCCCCAAACCACCGGTTGCTATGACCACCGCTTTGGCCCGCACTATGCTCATCTGCCTGGTCTCCACGTTCATCAGTATCGCTCCGGCCACCTGCCCTTTGTCATCCATCAACAGCTCTATGGCCGGCTCGAATTCCAACCAGTCTATATCCCTCTTATGCCAGTGCCTCTGCTTTATCTCATCACGTATGACCCTCATCTCCTCGAGCCCGGTGTAGTCGCGGCATGAATGCATCCGCCTTCTGGAGGCACCACCACCCGACAGCTCATGATAGGAGTTATCAGGCTCCTTGTCCCAGTTGACACCCAGCTCCTCCAGCCACCTAATGGCATCAGGTGAATCTTTTGCCAGGGCTTCCACGAGCTCAGGCACATTGGCATAGTGACCTCCACCCATTACGTCCAGATAATGTATGGCAGGGGAGTCATTAGGCCTATCACAGGCCTGTGTTCCGGCCTGGGCCCCTATAGTGTTAGCGTCTCCCAGGCGCAGCTTTGACGATATCAGAACACTGGCGCCATTTTCCTCGGCCAGAAGAGATGCGGCTCCGCCGGCCCCGCCGCAACCGATTACCAGAACATCGACATCGTGGTCGACCTTATTAAGGTCGATTTTGTCGGGGTCGATGCGGCTATTCCCTTCCAGCAGATCGGCTATTTCCAGAGGCGTACGCGAGCCCCTGTTAGGACCTATTTTCAGCTCGCGAAACTGCTCCTTCAGGAAATCGGGATGGAACTTAGACACCAGGGCATCTCTCTCCTCAGCGGGTATGCGCTCTGCAGGTCCCTTTTGTAACCGCTTCGGCCTGGTTTCCTCAACTTTTCTTTTGCTTTCCTCCATGGAAGCAGGATATGGCATAGTAGCTACCCCCTTTAGCAGGCGTTCACAAAGCAGGCTCTATTTCCCGCTTAGCATATAAGTCGCGCAGCTCGTCTTTGGTCATCTTTTTCAGTTTCTTCAGTTCAGCGTCGAATTTCCCTTCCTGTATCTCTTTTATTCTGTCCAGGTTATGTTGAGATTTAGGAGCGATGTGAGCCCCTCTTAGCCTGCGGGCTGCCAGAGCTATGTTATACGGTTGCAGTCCCTGCGGGCACCTGGCAGCACACAAGCCGCACAGCAAACAATCGAAGGATTTTTCGTGTACTTTCTGGTAATCGCCTCTTATCGAGTCAGACACAAACTCCATAACTTCCAGGTCTTGAGGGCAGGTCTTAGTGCAATTATTGCAGCCAAAACAGGTCAGGACATCGGGATAAAGCTCAGTCAATTTGTTTTCGCCCTCTTTGGGCTCCAGATCCTCAACATTATAGAGAGCTTCAGCGGCAGGGAAAAAGGGAATCTGCGTTATAACCATATTCGGCTGGACCACTGTCTGGCAGGCCAGAGCATATCTTATGGTGGGATCATTAATGAAGTTATAGATAGTGGCACAGGCGCCGCAAAATCCTTCACGACAGCCACAGCCTCTAATAAGGTTGTAACCGCAATATTCCAATGCCGTCATAATGGTAAGCCCCTCAGGAACCTGATAGTGCTTCCCCATTATATAGATATCAACCATTTGCACCTTTTCAGAAACTGCGGCCATCTTTTACCTCCGGTTTCTCGCCATATGAAATTGAGGGTGCGAGGATGTCCTGTCTATAAAATTGCTTCCTCATGGCGATTACACCAGCACTGCATATTAACCGCCACCGGCATGCTGGCAATATGAGCAGGGAAGATTTGAGCATGAACCGCCAATGCGGTGACCGTGCCACCATATCCCATGGCTCCAATGCCCAGGTTGTTAATTCGTTCCAGGATATCCCTTTCCAGTGCGGCAACTTCAGGATCGGGGTTCGGTTCGCCTAACTTACGCAATAAGGCCTTCTTAGCCAGCATCATAGTCTGATCTGTCGTTCCTCCTACGGCAAGGCCAACAACGACCGGGGGGCAAGGATTGCTGCCACACTCATCAACAAGGTTCACCACGAAGTCGATAATACCCTGACGACCACGCGAGGGAGGAAAAACCGTTAAGCGGGAGCAATTTTCCGCACCGCCTCCTTTGGGAATGACGGAAATCTTCAGCTTATCCCCGGGGACTATGTCGGTGTGAATAATGGCCGGGGTGTTATCTTTAGTATTTACCCGGGCAGAAAACGGTTGATTAACCATGGATTTGCGCAGATAACCCTTATCGTACCCCTGACGCACCCCTTCATTGATTGCGGTATAAAGGTTATCTCCGGTGATGTGCACTTCCTGGCCCAACTCCAGCATGACCACAGCGGAACCGGTGTCCTGGCAAAGAGGAATTTGTTCCTTGCCGGCAATATCGGCATTCTCCAGAATTCTATCCAGTACTTCGCGACAAACAGGAGACTTTTCTTCTTCTCTTGCCTTCTTCAAGGCAGCCACTACATCGGGCGGCAAATAATGGCAGGAATGCTCAAATAAACGGGCTACGGTACTTGTTATGTCATTGGCTCTTATTTCCCTCATCTTTTTTGCCTTGTGTCATTGCGAGCGAAGCGCGGCAATCTGCGGGATTGCTTAGTCGCGATGCTCCCCGCAATGACGATTCCTTTCTACCATACTACGTTCGCTACGGTGAGACCGGCATCCACCGGGAACAGGACTTTTGCCTTTTCTCCTTTCTTGTCAATTGTCTTTTTGCGTCTCTTGAATCTCGTCAAAAGGAGAGGACTGTCGAGAGTCCTTATATCCACTTTATCATCTCCGATGAAAAAATTGAAGACTGCCACACCCCGACAAGTCAGGGCTGGCGATGACGGGGAGGGTTATCGCCCAATGTTACAAACATAAGACTGCCTCCCATCTGCATGAGCCAGCGAAAGTCATCGTGAGTAGTCCCTTTGGAGGACTGATTTCTCTCTAGCTTGCCTTCAGTTTGCCGGCTTTAACCTGAGCGATAAGTTCGTCTTCCCTTTCGACCTCCTCAAGGGTTTTAGGAGCGTAGGGCGGCTTCCAGTCGTCGGGGACGGTCTTGTCTGCACCATACTTATGTTTCAGGAAGCGCGCGCCGGTGGTAGGGAAAAGAGCGAAAGTGAGGATATCCTGAATATTCTTGGCGAATTCCTTCGATCCTTCCTTAGCTTTTTCCAACTCCGGGGCGAGCAGGTCCGCCGGCCGACAGGTGATAGGCTGTTTATCTCTGAGAATGCTCTTCTGGATGTCGGGAGCAATTTGAGCCGGGGGCCTGCCATAACCTCCAGATATATATTCCCTGGCCTCCTTGGAGACAAGCTTATAGCGCCCTATGAGGACATTCTGTACTGCCTGGACGCCCACTATCTGACTGGTAGGTGTAACCAAAGGCGGATAACCAAATTCCGCCCTGACTCTGGCAGTCTCGTCCCGCACCTCAGCCAGCCTGTCCAGAGCAGCCATCTGTTTGAGCTGCGCCACCAGGTTCGTGGTCATGCCACCGGGAATTTGATGCACAAGGGCCCCGGTATCGATAACCGACATTGCCGATGTGTCCAGAAAATCCCTGTACTTGGGCGCAATCTGCTCCAGCATCTGGCCACACTTGAATAGCTGCTCTACGTCGAACCCGGTGTCTCTGTTTGTGCCATATAGAGCGACTACCAAAGGCTCGATAGCTGGATGCGATGAGCGTAAACCAAAGGGAGACAAAGCAGTGTCCACAATGTCCACCCCGGCCTCGATGGCCTTCAGCAAGGACATAGAACCCTGCCCAGTGGTATAGTGGGTGTGGAGGTCGACAGGCACTGTCAAGTTTTCCTTGAGGGCTTTGATTAGTTCATAGGCATCATAAGGGGAGATAAGCCCGGCCTGGTCTTTAATACATATGGAATCAGCGCCCATATCCTGGAGGATGAGAGCTTTCTTAACATAGTATTCCAGATTATAGATAGGCCCACCCATCCTGGGCTGGGTCAGCGAGTAACATATGGCCCCCTGATAGTGTTTGCCGCATTTCTTTATTGCCGTGGCGGCACGCTCGTGATTGCGCTCGTCGTTCACAGCATCGAAAACACGGAAAATATCAATGCCCACCTCAGCGGCCTGTTCCACAAAAGCATCCACCAGATCGTCAGGGTAGTTCCGATAACCGACCAGATTCTGTCCCCGCAAAAGCATCTGGAGAGGAGTATCGGGCATGAGTTTCTTCAGCCTGCGAGGTCTATCCCAGGGGTCCTCACCCAGAAAGCGATGCGCTACGTCAAATGTTGCCCCGCCCCAGACCTCCATGGAGTAGAAGCCACATTTGTTCATCTCCGGGGCCATCCACTCCATATCCCCGGTTCGCATCCTGGTAGCAAATGTGGATTGATGTCCATCGCGAAAGGTAGTGTCACAAATCTTGACCGGAGTTTTGGCTTTCGGCCTTGTCTTCACCTTGTCAGCGGTTAAAGCCTTGTCTTCACCTTGTCAGCGGTTAAATCCCTGGCCAAAACAGAGCCTTCTGTTACTGCGTTCACGAACTATCTCCTTTCCGCCATTACGAGCATTATGTTGCTCAAATTCTTGAGTGTAGGCATAGATTCCAACTCTTTGCTGTACTCTTTGTCCCGTTCCGAGCTCGGGCCCGGGATAGCAGCCAGTAGCAATGGCAGCTACTGCTCAACCTCTTTACACGGGAATATTGCCGTGCTTCTTTGGAGGTCTCGTCTCTCGTTTAGTAGAGAGAATCTCCAAGGCCTTGATTATCTTGGGCCGGCTCTCCCGGGGTGGAATGACTTCGTCAACGTATCCCCGTGAGGCGGCAATGTAAGGATTATACAACAGGTCACGATATTCCCGAATCTTTTCTTGCTCTTTGGCTTCACGATCCGGCGCGGCATCTATTTCCTTACGAAAGATAATCGGTGTAGCCCCTTCAGCCCCCATCACTGCGATCTCAGCTGTGGGCCAGGCGAAAACAAAATCAGCGCCCAGATCTCTGCTACACATGGCAAGATACGAGCCGCCGTAGTCTTTGCGAATAACCAGAGTGATTTTGGGAACCGTGGCCTCAGAGTAAGCCCACAAGACCTTGGCTCCGTGCCTTATTATTCCCAGCCACTCCTGATCTTTACCCGGCAAGTAACCGGGGACATCGGCAATGGTAAGCAAGGGAGTATTGAAGGCATCGCAAAACCTGATGAAGCGGGTGATTTTGTCCGCGGCGTTGACATCGAGACAGCCGGCAAGGTGCATCGGCTGATTAGCGATAATACCCACCGGTCTACCGTTAAACCGGGCAAAGCAAGTAATGGCGTTTTGAGCATAATGATAATGGGGCTCAAGTATTTCGCCGTTGTCCACAATGGATTGAATAACATCTCTCATATTGTAGACTTTGCTGGGCTCATCCGGGATTAAGGTGTCGAGGGCGGGGTCAACGCGGTCCGGATCGTCGCCAGGCTTTACTAAAGGGGGGCTCTCCTTGTTGCTTAAGGGGAGGTAACCCAGAAGTTTTTTTATGAGTTCGATAGCCCGGGCATCGTCATCGCAGGCAAAATGGCATACACCGCTCTTGGTGGCATGAGGCATGGCGCCGCCCAGCTCCTCGGAGGTGATTTGCTCTCCGGTAACCTGTTTTATAACTGCCGGGCCGGTGATGTGCATGTAGCTTGTCCCCTTTGTCATGACTACCCAATCGGTCATGGCCGGTGAATATACAGCTCCACCGGCGGTAGGCCCCATGATTGCCGAGAGCTGGGGGATAACCCCCGAGGCTGCCGAATTCCGGAAAAATATCTGCCCGTAGCCTGAAAGGGCGTCAACCCCTTCCTGAATCCGGGCCCCTCCCGAGTCATTGAAGCCCACTATGGGAACGCGGCACTTCATGGCTAAATCCATCACCTTGCATATCTTTTTGGCGTGCATCTCGCCCAGTGTGCCTCCCATAGAGGTGAAGTCCTGAGAAAAAGCACATACGAGGCGACCATTCACCATCCCATATCCGGTAATCACTCCTTCGGCGGGGACGACAACCTTCTCCATGCCGAAGAGCGTCGCTCGATGTTGAACGAATAAGTCGAGCTCATGAAAGCTACCAGGGTCAAACAGCAGATCGAGCCTTTCACGAGCGGTTAGTTTCCCCGATTTGTGCTGCTTTTCTACCCGCTCCGGACCTCCCAGGGCTTTCAGCTTCGTCTCTCTGTCCTTCAGTTCCTTTAATTGGTCAGCGGCTCTGCCCATACAAATTCCCCTTCACGGATCAAATTCCTTGCGAAGAAAGTTATTTTAGACGGAATTCGCCACCGAGGCAACCCCTTTAGGCACAGAGCTAGTTCTGAGCTTTACCAGTCCATTGGATCTCTAATCAAGGGGTTTCCGGCACAATGACAGCGAGCATGTTTGAGGCATTATCGGCTCTTTCCAAGCTTCTAGGCTATAGGCCGGATAGTCCGTAGCCATCTAAGTGCGCAGCTTGGAGAAAAAGCCCGCTTGAGCCCAGACTCAGAAGCTTGTGATAGCCTCGCTCAGAATGGTATTATTGAGGAAAATTTGAAACCACAGCTAATTGCTATAGACGGGCCTGTGGCAGTTGGCAAGAGCAGCGTCGGCTTGCTGCTGGCAGGGAGGCTCGGCTATATTTTCTTCGATACCGGCATGATTTATCGGGCGTTCACCTGGAAGATTCTCAAGTCAGGTATTTCGCCAGGGGATGAACGAGAGCTTTGGGAGCTAGCCAATACCACTAAATTTGATTTCATCCCCTCGAAGGAAGGCGCACTCTCAGTGTTCATTGATGGCGAAGACGTCTCATCTAGCTTGCTCCGCCCTGAAATAGAGGAACTGGTCGCTGTGATAGCAAAGGTAGCGGGAGTTCGCCAGGCAATGGTATCGGAACAGCGTAAGTTGGCCCAGCGAGGAAGGGTAGTTATGGCAGGCAGAGACATCGGCACGGTAGTCTTACCCTGGGCGGAATTAAAGGTTTTTCTCACCGCCTCGACCGAGGAGAGGGCCCGGCGCCGCTACAAGGAATTGTTGAAGCGAGGAGAGAATTCGAGCCCGGAAATCGTCCTCGCCGATTTAAAGAAGCGCGACGAAATGGATATCAACAGAACCATCTCCCCGCTCAAACCGGCTGAGGATGCCATAATCATCAATACAGAAAAGCTCAGTCTGGAGCAAGTTGTAGACAAAATATATACTCTGGCAGTAAAGCTATGACCCGCTCTCAAAAACTTGTCGTAGCCGTATTAAGACTCTTGCTCAATAGTCTAGTCTCCTGGAAAGTTGAAGGAAGAGAGAACATACCATCGACCGGTCCACTTATTCTGGTAGCCAATCATGTTCATGTCTTTGACCCCCTTCTTCTTGTATTCAGCTTTCCTCGATGGATCAATTTTGTGGCAAAGGAGGAACTCTTTCGTTCTCCCTTCTTGAGATTCTGGCTCCGCTGGGCGGGCACCCTGTCCATACGTCGTGACGGCAGAGTTGGAGAAAAACAACAGATACTTGACAGTGCCAGAAATGCATTGGAAAAAGGACTAATCCTGGGAATGTTCCCGGAGGGCGGCAGAAGCCGGGACGGCAAGCTAAGAGAAAGCAAAGCGGGTTCCGCAGTTATAGCCGCAAAAACAGATGTCCCCCTCCTTCCCGTGGGCATCAGCGGCACAGACAAGATCAGGGGCATAAGTTGGGTATGGCAGCGTCCTCACATAGTCGTCAACATTGGCAAACCATTTAAGCTCCCTCCAAGCTCCGGCAGGCTGAGTAAGTCACAAATGCAATTATTGACCACACGTCTAATGACAGAAATCGCGGCTCTTTTGCCACCCGAGTATCAAGGCGCTTATGAGAAGCGTGAAGATTGCGAAAGCTGAGAAACTGGGACTCTGCTTCGGTGTCAGACGGGGCATCAAGCTGTTAACAGAAGCAGCTCAAAAATATGGAGAAATAGAGACTCTGGGACCCGTAGCCCACAACCGCCTGCTGGTGGAAAGATTGGGCAATCTGGGAGTGAAACCTATAACCCGTGTCGACCAAGCCCGGGGGAGAATCCTGGCTATCACCACTCATGGCACAAGCCCGGCGATATTATCTGAGATCAAAGCGCGTCACGTCCGTATCATTGACACTACCTGTCCCATAGTCCGCAAAGCCCAAAACGCAGGCAAGGAATTAGCTGAAGCTGGTTTTGATGTAATCATATTTGGAGACGCAAAGCATTCTGAGGTCAAAGGATTGCTGGGCTGGACAGGAGAAAAGGGCATAGCTGCCCTCCACAGGCAACAAATATCTAAGTCAGGAGGGTCATTATCACGCCTGGGCATTATCTCCCAGACAACCCAAAACCAATCTGCCTTTATTCACTTTGCCGCACAGCTTATGGAGACGGTGGGATCGAATATTGAGGAAATTCGCTTCATTAATACTTTATGTAAAGTGGTACAGGGCCAACAGGAGGCTGCCTTGAAATTGGCTCGCCAGAGTCAACTCGTGATAGTGATAGGCGGAACCAATAGTGCCAATACCAGACACCTCGTTGAGATATGTGCTCCTGTGGTAGAAACGCATCTGGTAGAAAGAGCAGACGAAGTCGACACTTCCTGGCTGGCCGATAAGCACCGTGTTGGCATCACGGCTGGAGCATCAACCCCAGATGAGTCTGTAGAAGAATTAGTACATAAGCTGAGCTCTTTATGATCTGTCGAAGAGCCTCGGTTGGATTTGATCCGGGCTGACCGGACGCCTACCAGCATCACAGAACTTTCGCGGGGATAGGCTAGCCAAGTTTGGCGTCCAGCTGCTTGCCCCCGATAAGGTGAAGATGAAGGTGGGGCATCAGTTGCCCTCCTTCAGGGCCACAATTTATAACCAGGCGATAACCTTTCCTGGCTATACCTTCTTTCTCAGCCAGATTCTTAGCTGTGATGATAAGGCGCCCGACAAGCTCTTCCTGTTCATCACTAAGTTCAGCCACAGATGCAATATGAGTCTTAGGTATAATGAGTATGTGTGTCGGTGCTTTAGGCATGATGTCCCTGAAGGCCAGGAAATCGTCATCTTGATATACTATGTCGCTGGGTACCTCACCAGCGACAATCCGGCAGAAGATACACTGCTCAGCCATGTCGACTCCCTTAAGACACTACGCCTTCCTGGCGTAAATTCAGAATCTCTTTCTGCTCATAGCCTAGTTCCCGCAGTACCTCATCAGTGTGCTCCCCGGGAAGCGGAGCTAGACTTCTCACCTTGCCCGGTGTGTTTGATAGCTTGGGAGCTATGCCAATCTGTTTGATCTTGCCCAAAGTAGGGTGTTCCAACTCTATCACCATCTGGCGGTGAAGCACCTGCGGATCACTAGAAACCTCGTCCGGTGTATAGACCTTGCCGGCCGGCACATCATTGCGGATCAACAATTCAAACCACTCATCTCTTGTCTTAGTTAGGAAAATTTGCCTTAAAGAAGAGTGGATTTCATCCCACTTCTCACCGTCCGGCTTGCGAAAAGTGTGCTCCAGAGCGAAGTGATACGGGATATACTCCTCCTTGTCTAGCAATCGGCACAGGTTCTCCCAAAAATGTGGCTCCAGGCAACCGATAGTGATATATCTGCCGTCCCTAGTTTCGTACACTCCATAATACGGATAGGCACCATGAAGCCACGATTCGCCCCTCTTCAGCATTGACCCATCAAGAAAGTAACCACAATTGAACCAAGTCATGAGTGATATTGCTCCATCCGTGTAAGCCATGTCGACATATTGTCCTTTGCCGGTCCTGTTTCTAGCCACCAAGGCCACCGAGATACCCAAAGCCCCATACAGCGCCGCCCCGGCAACGTCAGCAAGCAGATTCAAGGGTATAACTGGAAATCCTTCGCTGGATCCAATCAAGCCCAGGACGCCAGCCATAGCTATATAGTTGATATCATGTCCGGGAAAGGCATGGTAAGGGCCATCCTGACCATAGCCACTGAGCGAGCAATATATGATCTGAGGATTTAGCTTACTTATAGTCTCGTAATCTATCTTCAAGCGTTTGGCCACTCCAGGCCTGAAACCTTCAACAATAACATCTGCGCGCTGAGAAAGGCGGTAGAACACTTCTCGTCCCGCTTCAGATTTCAGGTTAACCACCATGCTCTTTTTATTGCGGTCCGGGGCATAATAAGCAACTGTCCTTCGCCTTTCTTCATCTGGAAGGGCTCCCGGTGAACGTCCAAGTTCAGTGACCCCGGGCGCCTCAATCTTAAGCACCTCAGCGCCGAAGTCTGCCAAGAGCATAGCGCAAAATGCGCCTGGAACCAGCATTGATAAGTCCAGAATCCTCACGCCTTCCAAAGCTAACATATATCCTCCCAGAGTGCTTGATTGCCAATTATAAGCTATTTAGACGGTCTTTTGCATTTTTAGCCTGAATATGATAAATTACAATAAAAATATCTAGCTTAAGGTGGGGTTTACCCACCTTTTTATTAGATGAGAGACGAAAAGGGAATGGGAAGATGAAAACAGAGCTTAAAGCTGCGATCACTCAGCTTTCGGCTGAGAGGAACTTGCCTAGAGAAACAGTCTTGGCTGCCCTGGAATCGGCGCTGGCCTCAGCATACAGAAAAAGCACGTCTGCTCTGGAAGAAGATGTGCTGGTGAAAGTTGACCCTGAAAGCGGCGAAATCAATTTCTATGTTCAAAAGGCTATAGTCGAGACAATCGCCAATCCAGATCGCGAAATCTCTCTCAAAGAAGCCCGGAAACTACGAGCCACGGCGCAGCTTGGTGACGTAATAAACATAGAATGCACGCCCAAGAATATTGGCCGTATAGCTGTTCAGGCAGCAAAACAGGTCGTTTTGCAGCGATTGCGGGAGGCGGAACACCGTATTGTTTACGAAGAGTTCACTGACAGGGAGGGGAAGATTGTCAGTGGAATAGTGCAGTTCACCGAACCCAGACGAATTTATGTCAGGCTGAACAAAGCAGAGGCAATACTTCCTGCGAATGAACAGGTTGCTAATGAACATTATTATAGAGGGCGGCGACTTAGGTTCTATCTTGTTGAGATGGCGCACAGGGAGAAAGAGCCTGAAATAGTAGTGTCTCGCTCTCATCCCAACCTGATACGCGGCCTCTTTGAGCTGGAGATTCCTGAAATTCATAGCGGGACCGTGGAACTAAAGGCCCTGGCTCGCGAGGCTGGCCATCGAACTAAGGTGGCAGTGGCAACCATGCAGGAAAACGTTGATCCTGTCGGTTCCTGTCTTGGCCCTCGGGGTATAAGGCTCCAAAGTATCATTAATGAACTCAATGGCGAAAAAATAGATGTGATCCAATGGCATGCCGATCCCGGGGTATTTATCGCCAACGCTCTTAGCCCGGCTCAAGTGGCAAATATTATGATCGATGAGGAGAAGAACACAGCTACTGTGGTCGTTCCTGATAAGCAACTCTCTCTAGCTATAGGCAAAGAAGGACAGAATGCCAGGCTAGCGGCGAAACTCACAGGCTGGAGAATAGACATCAAGAGCGTCTCTGCTATCGAGGCGGAAAAGGCTGTTGTGCAGGAGCGAGAAATAGCAGAGAAACTGGTTTCGCGTGAAGTCAAAGAAAGGAAGCCACCTAAAGCAGAGCCGGCTGAGGAGATCGAAGAAGAGCCGGTTGAGATTCCAGGGATTCTGGAGGCTCCATCTGAGAAGCCCGAGGAGAAACAGATTCGCTTTGCTGAGGATCTCTTAGTGGAGGCATTGAAAGCCAAAATGCCAGATAAGACGAAAGACGAAACTAAAGGCAAAAGAAAGGGAAAGGTGATAAAGTATAAAAGGCAAGACGAAGATTCAGTAGATGACGGCAGTGAAGAGTAAGCACTTAGCTCAGCGCACTTGCATAGGTTGTCGGCAGGTCAAAGAAAAGAAAACCTTGATTCGCCTAGTGACTACAGAGGAGGGGATTGCTGAGATAGACGCATCCGGAAAGAAGCCGGGCAGAGGTGCTTACTTATGCCCCGCAAAAACCTGTTGGGAGTCAGCGTTGACGAAAAATCGACTGGATTATGCTCTGCGAACAAAAATTCGTGATGACAATCGGCAAAGCCTGCTTGAGTACAGCCGTAACCTGGAGGAAAGCCAAACTTGGATAACAGTAAACCGGGATTGAAAAAAGGCCTACCCCAAGTTGACCTTGCACCTTCCATAACTGTGAGGCAGCTGTCCGACTTATTGAAAGTAGAGCCTGCCAAAGTAATTAAGCAACTCATGCGCAAAGGCATCATGGCCAGCGTTAATCAGACCATCGACTTTGATACTGCAAGGACAACAGCCGCAGATTTTGGTTACGATGCTAAAGCAGCAAAAGAGCACAAAGTTTTGCCTTCTCGAAAGGAAAAGACAAAGGGAAAACGAAAACTCCCGGTTCGGCCGCCAGTAGTCACTGTCATGGGACATGTTGACCACGGCAAGACCACCCTTCTTGATGTCATCAGAAAGACTAATGTGACTGCTCGCGAGGCAGGCGCAATTACCCAGCATATCGGTGCCTACCAGGCCCTAGTGGATGGACGCAAAATCACCTTTATCGATACGCCGGGACATGAGGCTTTTACTGTCATGAGGGCCCGCGGAGCACAAGCAACCGACATCGTAATTCTGGTAGTCGCGGCTGACGACGGTGTCATGCCTCAAACCGTAGAGGCTGTAGACCACGCCAAGGCTGCCAAGGTTCCCATAGTAGTCGCAATCAACAAGATTGATAAGCCTGATGCTAATCCCGAGCGTGTAAAACAGCAGCTTGCCGATTTGGGTTTGGTCATTGAGGAGTGGGGCGGCGATACTGTCTGCGTGCCCATATCAGCCAAGCAAGGACAGGGGATACAGGATTTATTGGAAAACCTGTTCCTGGTTGCTGACATACTAGAACTGAAAGCTGATCCTAATAGCGCGGCAGAAGGGGTGGTCATTGAGGCTGAGCTGGACAAAACTAGAGGGCCTTTAGCCACCCTTCTCGTACAGAAAGGCACCCTTAAACGAGGAGATGTTGTGGTAGCTGGCGGTGCTTGGGGGAAAATAAAAGCCATGTTTGATGACCAAGGGAAGCAAGCCCACGAAGCTGAACCGGCCACTCCGGTGGAAGTCCTCGGCTTGAATGAGGTGGCAAAAGCAGGCGACCTTTTTGCCGTGCTTTCCGATGAGCACGAAGCACGAAATATTGTTGAAAAACAAAAATATCCTAGACCGCATCCCACTCTAAGTTTGAGTACTCTTTCTAGCCAAATAAGCGAGGGCCAAATAAAAGAACTCAATGTGGTTTTGAAGACAGATGTCGATGGCAGCATTGAACCCATAAAGGCGTCTGTGGAAAAGTTGGGGACAGAGAGGACAAAAGCTAGAGTCATCCATGCTGCTAGCGGCGGCATCACCGAGAGTGATGTGCTTTTGGCCTCAGCTTCAAAAGGCATCATCATCGGTTTTAATACTCCTGCTTCACCCGGAGCAAGACAGCTGGCTGACGTGGAAGGAGTGAGCATCCAATACTACGACGTAATCTATAGGCTAATAGAAGACATGGACAAGACACTGAAGGGGATGATGGAACCAACGTATGCTGAAGTGCTCAGCGGGCGTGCTGAAGTAAGGGCTGTCTTTCCCCGCGGTAAGGTGGGCAAAGTAGCCGGAATTTATGTTACGGAAGGGAAAGTATCAAGAGATGCCCGGGTCAAAATATTACGCCAAAACAAAGTCCTGGGTGAATCTCAGGTCGCCAGTCTCAAGCGCTTTAAGGAAGATGCTTCTGAAGTATCCGCTGGCCTCGAATGTGGCCTGGGTATAGAAGGGACTCTCGACTTTCAAATTGGCGATGTCATTGAATTTTACCGCAAGGAAAGAATAACCTAACTATACTTCCCAGATAAGAGATTTCAATGAGCAGGCGAATTGAACGAACAAGTAAATTGATCCAGCGAGAAATCAGCACACTGCTTGAGCGTGAGGTTAATGACCCCAGACTGGGCAAGTTTGTCTCAGTGACAGAAGTCACTCTTTCGGCTGACCTTAAGTATGCCAAGGTGTATGTTAGCACACTGGCTAGCGAAACGGACAGAAAGGATTTGCTGGCAGGCTTTAACAAAGCGTCTGGATTCCTGCGCAGAGAACTTGCGGCTCACTTAAGATTGAGACAAATGCCACAGCTCAGCTTTCATTACGATGATTCCATCGAGCGAGGAGCCAGATTACTCGAATTGATGGGAGAGCTAAGCACTGAGAAGGATGATAGAATTAGCTCCCGTAATAGGCTTCGCATCGACAAAGGAGGGAGAAATGCAACCAATAAACGTAGCCATAATAGGTGTCGGTAATTGTGCCTCTTCTCTGGTGCAAGGAGTCAACTACTACAAGGATGCTAAAGAAGACGAATTCATCCCCGGCCTGATGCACGTTAACCTGGGGGGCTATCACATATCTGACATCAACTTCGTAGCTGCATTTGATATTGATAAAAACAAGGTGGGCAAGGATTTAGCTGAGGCTATTTTCACCAGGCCGAACAACACTATCAAATTCTGTGACGTGCCCAACACAGGCCTTCGAGTTGAGCGGGGCATGACCCACGATGGACTGGGCAAGTATCTGTCTCAAGTTATTACTAAGTCGCCGGGCCCGACTGCCAACATTGTAGACATACTTAAGAAGACTGAAACTGATGTGGTGATTAACTATCTGCCTGTAGGAAGCGAAGAGGCAACTAAATGGTATGTAGAACAAGTGCTGACTGCCGGCTGCGGTTTGATCAATTGCATGCCTGTCTTTATTGCTCGTGAAAGCTATTGGCAAGGCAGATTTGCTGAGCGGGGATTGCCCGTGATTGGTGATGATGTCAAATCCCAGGTAGGCGCCACAATTACCCACAGAATATTGACCAAGCTTTTTCGTGATCGCGGCGTCAAATTAGAGCGAACTTACCAACTGAACTTCGGCGGCAACACCGACTTTTACAATATGCTGGAGCGCGACAGACTGGAGTCTAAGAGGATTTCCAAGACAGACGCTGTTACTTCACAGTTAGACTACGATATTGGTGCCGATAACATTCATATCGGTCCCAGCGACTATGTGCCTTGGCTAGCTGACCGCAAGTTCTGTTACCTGAAGATGGAAGGTCGTACCTTCGGTGATGTGCCGCTGAATCTGGAGCTGAAGCTAGAGGTATGGGACAGTCCAAATTCGGCCGGCGTAGTTATTGATGCCATAAGATGCTGCAAACTAGCCCTCGACCGTGGCTTAAGCGGGACCATAGTGGGTCCCTCAGCCTATTTCATGAAATCTCCGCCAATTCAGTACTCTGATGAGGAAGCCCATATAAGAACTGAAACGTTTATCGCAGGACAAGAGCAAGAAGGACCCATTTCCCTGCCTGAGCTGAACTCAATCAAGGTCAAGGGATAGGTCGTTCTCGGGGCAACAATACTAGCTTCAAAAAGCGCGGGCTACGAGACCAAGACCATACTTTGACTTCGACACTAGCCGGAGGTAGGAGTCTGCCCGAAGTTTTCCTCTCAACCATGTGGGCTGAAGGTAGATTTAGCCACATGGCAGGATTTGCTGCTAAAGCTAGAGAATTGGGCCTCGCCCGGATAGAGGCAAATACATCAGTACCCCCACGAACGTTCAGTGAACTTCTCGAGACTACAGTCCCTATTTCAAGCATCCATTCTCCCTGTCCCGCCATTTTGTCATTCAGAGAAATCCCCATAAGTAGCCTTTCCTTGAGTTCCCTGAACGAGAGCAAGCGAATGGAGGCCATTAGCTTCACCAAGAGAACAATAGACTTGGCAGCAAATATGAACGCCAGAGCTATTGTCCTTCATATGGGTGAAGCGCCAGTTGACCTCAATCTACAAGATAGGCTGTATAGGCTCCACGATGAAGGTTACACTCAAACCGAAGAATATGGCCAGGCCAAAGAAAAGCTAGTTCACCAGCGCATTTCTCTAGCTCATATTTGTGTTGATGGGTCGAGGAGAAGTCTTCAAGACCTTAGTAAATGTAGCCGACAAAAGGGTATAATGCTGGGGCTTGAGACCAGATTGCACTTTCGCGAGATACCGAATATGGACGAAATGGCAGAGCCGGTTAACGGAGTATCAGAAAGCCAGGTAGGCTATTGGCATGACCCAGGTCATGCTAAACTGCAACAGCAACTTGGATTTAGCTTGTATGAAGAATCGCTTTCGCGGTTCAAGTACAGAATGGTCGGCATTCAATTACACGACATTCGTGCCATTTCGGACCACCAGGCGCCGGGAACAGGAAATATGAATTGGCAATCGATAGCCAAATACTTACGTCAGGGAATAGCAGAAGGCTGCGAGATAGGCGAGTGGAATGACGAAGAGCAAATGCAGGGAATAGTCAAACTCCTTCAGAAGAAGGCAATACTAGATTAGCTGGAACGGGAAAATGAATCTGGCAGATATTCGGCGGAACTTGGCCTATCGTATTACCGGCCCTATAGTCAGGATTGTGAGTAAGAGCGGGGTAACGCCCAATGCTCTTACCTTCGTCAACCTGGCTCTGAATATAGTTGCGGCCTATGTTATTGCTACTGGGCACTTACTTCTTGGCGGTGTTTTAGTCCTAGTTGCAGGGTTATTTGACCTCCTTGACGGGGCTTTAGCCCGGTTTACCAGGCAAACTACGAAGTTTGGCGCCGTCCTGGATTCAACGGTTGACCGTATCTGTGAAGCAGCGATTCTCTCTGGTCTTTTGATTTGGTATGTCCCACAAGAGGGTGCCAGCTTAGAAATCGTACTTATTCTTGCTGTCTTGATTGGTTCTTTCCTGGTCAGCTACATAAGGGCTAGAGCAGAAGGACTCGGCTGGCAATGCCAAGTTGGCTTGTTTACCAGAGCAGAACGGGTTATAGTATTAGCAGTAGGTTTGCTGATAAATCAGGTTTTTGTTGCCTTATGCATTCTGGTGGTCTTTGTTTTTGTCACTGTAGTTCAGAGGTTGGTTCACCTGTCGAAGCAAGAAAAGATTAAAGGAGATTGAATGGGAGTCATAGCTGTTGTCGGAGGTCAGTGGGGTGATGAAGGAAAGGGAAAGATAGTCGATCTTCTGGCTGAGAAAGCGAAGATAGTAGTCCGTTTCTCCGGCGGGGACAACGCTGGTCATACTGTGATTAACCCTTACGGCGAGTTCCGGCTGCATCTGGTCCCTTCGGGCATCTTCTACCCTCAGGTAACTTGCATCATCGGCAACAATGTAGCTATTAACCCAGCAGTGCTTCTTGAAGAAATAGATGACTTAAGAAGCCATGGCGTAGATATAAGTCGCCTCCTTATTAGTGACCGTGCTCACCTCATCATGCCCTATCACATCGTTCTCGACCGACTCGAAGAAGAAGCGCGCAGCAAGGGAGCAATTGGTACCACACTCAGGGGAATCGGTCCTGTTTTTGCTGATAAAGTGGCTCGCCGGGGAATTCGCGCCGGAGACTTGTTAGATATGGATGTATTTCTGACCCGCTTGAAGTCGGCTCTGGAGCTCAAGAACACTGTCCTGACCAAACTGTACCAAGCCGCGCCTCTATCGCTGGACGATATCTATAAACAATATTGCCGCTGCGGGGAGCAGCTAGCTCCTCTTATCCGGGAGACTGGCTCCATAATTCGCGAAGCGGCGACAAAAGGCGAGTTTGTGTTGTTGGAAGGTGCCCAGGGAGCTTTACTGGACCCCGACTTTGGCACCTATCCCTATGTGACCTCTTCTTCACCTTTGGCCGCGGCAGGCTGTATTGGAGCAGGCTTGAGTCCAAGACAAGTTGATCGTGTGATCGGTGTATTCAAAGGGTATATCACCAGAGTCGGAGCCGGACCCATGCCCACGGAGCTCAAGGACGAAATCGGCGACCTTATTCGGGAGAAGGCCCATGAGTATGGTGCTCGTACAGGAAGGCCGCGAAGATGTGGCTGCTTTGATGCCGTGGCCGGTCGCTTCAGCGCTCAAATAAATGGCTTGACTGATATAGCTCTAACTCACCTCGACGTCTACGATGGTTTCCCTTCAATCAAAATATGCACCGCTTATAAATTCAAAGGCGAGGTCCTGACTTCTTTCCCCAGCGACATCTCCATACTAGAAGGATGCCAGCCTATCTACGAAGAATTGGACGGCTGGCAAGAATCAATAAGTGGAATCCGCAATTTTGGAAAACTGCCGGTGAAGGCCCGCAAATATATATCTCGCCTTGAAGATCTTCTCTCTTGTCCCATCAGCCTCGTTTCCGTAGGACCAGATAGGAGGCAAACCATTGAAAGAAATCCAAAATCCGAAGCACGAAACAGAGATGACCAAAACGCTTTTGATATTTGAATTTAGGTATTTGGATTCTTTTTAGAGCTTAGAAATTAGGATTTAGAATTTACGCGGGGATAGGCAAATCTATTTTATAGTTCTTTAGCGTCGCCTTTATGAGATCGGCTGATTTTGCATCAGGCTCGACTAGAGGCAAGCGAGGCTTACCCACTGGAAAACCTGAACAATTCAGAGCCCACTTGACAGGTACAGGGTTGGAAACAATTAACAGCGCATTCACCAGAGGTAATAGGTCCCGATGAATCCTGGCCGATTCTTGAGCATTCCCGTCAAGGAACTTCTCCATCATGTCTTTTATCTGTATTCCTACCAGATGAGAGGCGACGCTAATCACGCCATAGCCGCCCAAAGCGAGTATGGGGAAGGTATCACTATCATTGCCGCTGTAAACTAAGAAATCTTCCCTGGTTCCCTGAATAATCTCAGCTATCTGCCGGAGATCGCCACTGGCCTCCTTCACGCCTAAGACATTATCAATCTGGCTCAGCTTGATTACCGTATCAGCATCGAGGTTAGTAACCGTACGCGATGGCACATTATATAGGATGCAAGGCAAGGTGGTACTCTTGGCAATAACTTCAAAATGCTCCCGCAAGCCTTGCTGGGTTGGCTTATTATAGTAGGGGACTACTAATAGACAGGCATCAACACCAATTCTTTCAGCTTCCTTAGTCAATTCCTGGCTTTCTTTTGTATTATAGCTGCCTGTACCAGCAACTACTGCTCCGCGGTCGGCTACCGCTGATTTTATTTCGGCGAAAAGCCGCAATTTCTCTTCGCGGCTGAGAGTAGGAGATTCCCCAGAGGTGCCTGAGACCACCACCCCGTCACTCCCTGAATCCAGTAGGGACAGTGCCAGCTTCTTAGCTTGTTGATAGTCGACCACGCCGCGAGCATCAAATGGTGTTACCATAGCTGTTAGTAAGCGACCCAGCCTGTTCTTAACTAGAGAATTCAAGGACCCTCCAAAGACCTTGGGCTTACTCATTCAAACTGGCTAAACTCTGTCTAAGGCCTATCCAACCGCTCTCTATCCCCTCCTCAGCAATCTGTACAACATTCAGCGCTGCCCCTTTGCGCACGTTGTCAGCTACTATCCACATAACAAGCCCGTTGGGATGCGAGACATCTCTTCTGATCCTGCCTACAAACACATGATCAGACCCACTAGCGGCCCAGGGTTGGGGGTAGAAGCTGACGGTGGGGTCGTCAAGTACCCTGACTCCCGCAGCCTGAGCTAGAATCTTCTTTGCTTCTTCAGGGGTAATGGGCGAACTGAATTCTACGTTGATTGCTTCACTGTGCCCGAACCAAACAGGAACCCGGACACAGGTGGCCGAAATAGCTAGATCTTCAATATGCAGTATCTTGCGCGTTTCTTCCGCCATTCTCTGTTCTTCCTTAGTATATCCATTATCCAAAAACACTCCAATCTCTGGCAGTACGTTAAAGGCTATCTGATGAGAATAGACGTGAGGACAGATGCGGCGCCCTTCCAAAACGAAGCGTGCCTGATTGGTCATTTCCTTCAGAGCAGCGCTGCCACTGCTCGATACTGACTCATAAGTGCTCACCACAATCCTCTTTATGGGATTGACCGTGTGCAGGGGATGAAGCGCTACCACCATTTGAATTGTGGAGCACTTCGGACTGGCGATTATCCCTTTATGCCATGCTATATCCTCAGGATTGACCTCTGGAACTACCAGAGGCACTCTAGGGTTCATCCTGAAGGCGCTACTATTGTCAATGACCACTGCCCCGGCTTCGGTAGCCAGAGGCGCTAACCTGCGACTGACATCAGCACTATCAGAGAAAAAGGCAATGTCGACATCACGAAATGTCTCTTCTTTCGCTTCTTTAACCTCAACTCTTTGATGATTAAACAAGAGTCTCAGTCCAGAAGAATGGCCAGGGGATAGCAACTGGATGGAAGCCACAGGGAATTTGCGCTGTTCAAGCACCTTGGCAATTTCTTGCCCTACAATATCCGTAGCGCCAACAACAGCTACATTGAATCCTTCCATGACAGTGGCCTACAGCTTTAGCAGGGCATCCAACCCGTAAGTTAGTCCCTTGCGTTTTGTTACTTCCTTAATTGCCAGGATGACGCCAGGCACATAGCACTCCCGACTTATAGTATTATGACGCAAGCTTAAAGTTTCGCCTGCTCCACTAAACACAACTTCCTGTCCAGCCATGAATCCCGGCAACCTCAAACTATGGAGGGCTATGCCATCCATTTCCCCTCCTCTGGTATTGCTGAGCACCTGCCGTGCAGTTTCAGGATGAATGAATGGTTTGCCGCGCGCTTGCGCCATCGCTTTAGCTGTAGCGATGGCAGTCCCTGAAGGAGCATCAGCCTTTTCATCATGATGCATCTCAACGATTTCGGCGTGGTTGAAAAACTTAGCAGCAAATTTTGACAGACGTATCATAAGTGCCGCCCCTAAGGAAAAATTGGGTGCCACTACCGCGCCCACTTTATGGGTCTGGCACAATCTTGCAATTTCCGCCAGATTTTCTTCAGAAAGACCGGTGGTGCCTATGACCATATTAATCTTTTGTTTCATAGCAATGCGGGCGGCTGCCATGGAAACCTCGGCATTAGTGAAATCTACCACTACATCCGCGTCGCAGCTCTTTAAACACGATCCTAAATCGGAACAAAGTAGTATCAGTTCGGGAGCCTCGGCTAAAGGAAGATATTTCTGAGTTACTTCCTTGTCCACAGCACCCACTGCCCTTAATCCCGGCTCGGAAACCACAGCCTTAGCTATCTCTTGTCCCATCCTACCGAGAGCGCCATTAATAATCACTCTTATGGGCTCCAAAAAGGAAGCCATGTTCCTTTTTCCCTCCTCGTCACTAAAGCAATCTATCTCCTACGGTTGCCATGTTGTTCACTTCTGCCACGTGAGCGAAGAAATCTCCTCCGGTGGTCCTTAGGGGCCGACGAGTCCTTGACTTTGGCTCCAGGGAGACTAGAAAGCCCTTCAAGTATTGCTTTGCGCGATAGATTTATCCTGCCCGCACTGTCAATGCCAATGACCTTCACCATTACTTCGTCACCGAGTTTAACCACATCTTCGACTTGAGGTACATGGTAGTCGGCGAGCTCGCTGATGTGGACAAGCCCTTCCTTCCCTGGCAGGATTTCTACCATGGCACCAAAATTGAACAGCCTGGTCACTTTCCCAGTGTAAATCTCTCCTTGCTCTACCTCCCGGGTTAAGTCCTGAATTATTTTGATCGCCTTCTGAGCTGTCTCTTCGTTTGGAGACCCAACAAGAACCGTACCATCGTTGTTTATGTCTATAGTTGTTTTGGTTTCATCAATAATGGACCTTATAACCCTACCACCAGGACCAATGACGCTCCCAATCTTACTGGGATCGATTTTCATTTCATACATCCTGGGGGCATAGGGACTGAGTTCAGAGCGGCTCGTGCTGATAGCTGAACTCATCTTCTCAAGTATTTGCAGCCTTGCCTCCCGAGCCTGACCTAAGGCTTCAGCCAGGATGCCATAACGTATCCCCTGAAGCTTGATATCAAGCTGCAAAGCAGTAAGCCCGCGAGCTGTACCAGCGACTTTAAAATCCATGTCACCATAAGCGTCTTCCATACCCACAATGTCAGTCAAGACAACGTAGCCATCGTCTTTTGCGGCGACTAAACCCATGGCTATCCCAGCCACAGGCGCCTTTATCGGCACGCCGGCATCCATCAAGGAAAGAGTTGAAGCACAAGCACTAGCCATCGATGTGCTTCCGTGAGAACTGAGCACCTCGGAAACCAGGCGTATGGTGTAAGGAAAATCACCCTCCGATGGCAGCACCGGTGTAAGAGCCCGTTCCACCAAAGCGCCATGCCCGATCTCCCGCCGGCCCGTTGTTCCTATCCGCTTCACCTCACCGGTAGAAAAGGGAGGGAAATTATAGTGATGCATGAATCGCTTAGTCTCCTCCAGACCTAGGCCGTCCAACAACTGCTCCCGACTTGTAGACCCCAAAGTGGTAATGGTCAATACCTGGGTTTCCCCGCGGGCAAACAATCCTGAGCCATGGGTGCGAGGAAGGACACCAACCTCACAGCCAATAGGACGAATTTCTTTGCTTTGCCGCCCGTCTAGGTGTTGCCTCGTCTGCAATATTCTTTCTCTCACTGCGACTTTGAGTTGGATTTCAAAAGCAGAATTGACTTCGTCCTCAGAAAAAGAATCGACTAACTTATTCCTAATTTCTTCCTTGAGCGACTTCAAAGCCTTGTCTCTTTGCAGCTTCTCCGGTTCCTCTAGAACCTCGCCCAATTTCCCATCCAGCATGGTAGCGATTTGAGATGAAAGATCAGGGGCAAGCTCCTTAGATTTAACTTCTATCTTGGTTCTCCCATAAACCCTTTGCAGATCTTCCTGAAGCCTAATGATCTCTTGATTGCTTTCATGCCCTAATCGAATTGCCTCGAGCACTATATCTTCGGCAATCTCCTTGGCTCCTGCTTCCACCATCACAATGTCTCTACTAGTGCTGGCAACGACTACATCGAGCAGGCTATTCTCTATCTGAGCTAAGGGAGGATTCACGACTAGAGCGTCGTCCATATAGCCAATATGCACCGCCGATATGGGACCGGAGAACGGGATATCCGATAATGTCAGGGCTGCTGAAGCACCAATAAGGGCGCAAATATCAGGGTCGTTTTCTTGATCAACAGATAGCACTGTGGCCACAACTTGAGCGTCATACTTAAACTCCTTGGATAAAAGAGGGCGCAGAGAGCGATCGATGAGCCGACTAGTTATGACCGCCTCCTCGGTAGGGCGTCCTTCCCGCCTGATGAAGCTGCCCGGTATTTTCCCCGCAGCATAGAGCCTTTCCTCATAATCCACCGTTAGAGGAGCAAAATCTATGCCCTCTCGGGGTTCAGACCCTGAACAGGCAGTAGCTAAAACAACCGTGTTGCCATATTGAACAGCGACAGCACCGTTGGCTTGCTGAGCCAATTTCCCTACCTGGACGCTAAGTGTCCTGCCAGCTAACGAACGCTCAAAAATATCAGACATATTATTCCCTCAGACTCAGTCTGGTAATAAGAGAATAATACCGCTCGGGCGCCGTTCTGTTCAGGTAGCGCAGAAAACGCCTCCGCTGCCCTATTACCCCGTGAAGTGCATGCCGGGAGTGTCGATCCTGAGGATACAACTTGAGATGCTCCGTTAGCCGATTTATCCTTTCGCTAAGCAAAGCCACCTGGACCTCGACAGACCCGCTATCATTTTCCCTAAGTCTAAACTGGGTAATAATCTCCCCTTTTTTCTCTTTGTCCACTGTTATACACTCCCTAATTTGGTAATGCCGTATATCATATCACGGCAAAATAATATTGTGAAATTGACCAGAACAGAGAGATGCTCTATAATTGCCTGGCAAAGGCAACTTTTTATGCACGAAAGTTGCGGCGTTTTCGGAGTTTATGCCCAGGGCATAAATGTAGCTCAGACGACCTTCTTTGGCCTCTTTGCTTTACAGCATCGTGGTCAGGAAAGCGCGGGCATTGCTGTCACCGATGGCGATGGAATAAAACTGCATACCTGTATGGGATTAGTATCCCAGGCATTTACGGAAACCGACCTTGCTTTGCTCCAAGGATATACTGCCATCGGGCATAATCGCTACTCCACCACAGGTTCAAGCAAACCATTGAATGCCCAACCCGTCATAGCAGGATCAGACGGATTGACCATTGCCCTAGCTCATAATGGTAATATTATTAACGCGAAACTGCTCCGCCATGAACTCCAACAGCGTGGCTATCAATTCCATACCAGCAGTGATTCTGAAGTTATTGCCAACCTGATTTTGGCTTGCCCTGGCCAGAATTGGCAGGAAAAAATAGAACACGCGATGCGCCGGCTCCAGGGAGCTTATTCCTTGGTGATACTAACCGAGAACGAACTGATTGGAGTCCGCGACCCCTTTGGCGTTCGCCCACTTTGCCTTGGGACTATTGACAGCGGATGGTGCATCGCCTCGGAAAGTTGTGCCCTAGATCATATAGGCGCCCAATTCACAAAGGAAATCGGGCCCGGAGAGATCTTAATCATTGACAGCCACGGAGTTCACAGTTCTAAGAAGGAAGGTGATAGAAAGGCCTTATGCGTCTTTGAATACATTTACTTCGCCCGTCCCGACAGCATGATCCAGGGCAAACTCCTCTACCCAGCTAGGGAAGCTATGGGTAGAACACTGGCTGAAGAATACCCCGTCGATGCTGACTTCGTCATGGGTGTTCCTGACTCAGCCACTGCTGCCGGCATCGGCTATTCGCATGCTTCAGGTATCCCGTATTGCGAATGCCTGTTGAAGAACCGCTATGTAGGACGTACCTTCATTGAGCCTGAACAGAGAATACGGGAGCTTGGAGTTCAACTGAAATTCAACCCCCTTTCCCACATAATCACTGGGAAAAGGCTAGTGGTCGTTGACGACAGCATTGTGCGCGGCACCACTACTCCCCGAGTCGTTAACCTCCTCAGAAAAGCCGGTGCTACAGAAGTTCATCTCCGTATCTGCGCCCCACCCATTCGCTATCCCTGCTTCTTTGGAGTAGACATGGCTACTAAATGGGAACTCATCGCCGCCAGAAAGACTATCCCGGAAATCAAGGAGCACCTGGGCGCTGATTCGCTGGGATACCTTAGCCTTGATGGCCTGATTCGATCTGTGGACCTGCCCAGAGATATTTTCTGCCTCGCTTGTTTTACCGGAGACTATCCCATTCCAGTCCAAATAGAGATGGACAAACTAGCCTTGGAAGCCCTTCCCCAGGAGGACCTTATTGGAGCCGACCACTAGAAAGGCTTACGCCCTTGCTGGCGTAAATATTCCTGTTGCTGACAAACTAAAGAAAATCATTGCCCGACAAGCTCGAACTACCTTTCGTCGTGAAGTCATTGGCTCAGAGTTTTTCGGCAGCATGTTTCAGCTCAAAGGATATGACGAGCCGGTTTTGGTCTCCAGCACTGATGGAGTAGGCACCAAGCTCAAAATAGCCTCGCTTCTGGGCAAAAACGATACGGTAGGCATGGACATCGTCAATCATTGCGTGAATGATATCCTTTGTTGCGGCGCCGAACCCCTCTTCTTCCTCGACTATATTGCCATGGGCAAACTTGTACCCGAGGAAATAGAAGCTATTATTTCAGGCATAGTCCAGGCTTGCCGAGAAACCGGGTGTTCGCTAATTGGCGGTGAAACCGCTGAGATGCCAGGCATGTATTCCCAAGGAAATTATGATTTGGTAGGTTTCATCGTCGGAGTGGTGGAGAAGAAGAATATCATCGATGGCAGTTCCATAGCTCCAGACGATGTAGTCCTTGGCCTCCCTTCCTCAGGCTTACATACCAATGGTTATTCGCTGGCGCGAAAAGTGTTTGGCATAGATGCTAACCCTTCGTGCTTAAATAAGTCTTATCCTGAGCTGGGAAAAAGCCTCGGTGAAGAACTGCTGCAGGTCCACCGCTGTTATTATCCGCAACTAAAGCCAGTTCTGCCATTGATTAAAGGGATAGCTCATCTTACCGGCGGGGGCTTTGGGGGCAATATACCTCGCATCCTGCCTGAAGGGCTTGCTGCCCGCATCAAGAAGCATTCCTGGGATATTCTGCCGATTTTCAAGCTCATTCAAAAAGAAGGGAACATAAAAGAAGAGGAAATGTATCAGGTGTTCAACATGGGCACAGGCATGATCATTGTTTGTTCCCCCCGGCAGGTAGCCAATATTGTCAGTGTCTTGCCGCAGGCTGAAGTTATCGGCGAGATAATCAGAGGGCGAAACGAAGAAAGAGTAATAATAGATTAGGAGGTTCGGTGCGCGCGATAATTAGTGTTTCGAATAAATCAGGCGTAGTTGATTTTGCCCGTGGTCTAAAAGAGTTGGATATTGAGATATTCAGCACTGGTGGTACAAAGAAGTCCCTGGAGGGCGCTGGAGTAAAAATACACAGTGTCTCAGAGCTTACCGGCTTCCCTGAGATCCTCGATGGACGGGTCAAGACTTTGCATCCTGCCGTGCACGGAGGCATCCTGGCCCGCCGTGACCTTCCTCAGCATTTGTCACAGCTAAGGCAGAACGGCATTGAGCTCATTGACATGGTAGTGATCAACCTCTATCCCTTTGTGGAAACAGTGACCAGGGCTGAAGTCTCCCTAGACGAGGCACTGGAGAATATCGATATCGGTGGGCCAAGCATGATTCGCTCCGCAGCCAAAAATTTCGCCTCCGTTCTGGTAGTAGTTGACCCGGGGGATTACGCTGCGATATTACGAAAGCTGCGCCACGGCAATACAGATTTGAGATATAGAAAGCAGTTAGCCCAGAAAGCATTCCAGCATGTGGCCCTCTATGATACAGCCATCGCTCAATATCTCAACGAGGAAATTCTTCCTGGGGAGATGACCATAGCCTTAGGAAAGGCTCGTAGCCTTCGCTACGGTGAGAATCCTCATCAAAAAGCTGCCTTTTACATTGAGCAAAATGTGAAACAACGGCCAGATGGTCTGTCATCCCTGGAACAGCTTGGCGGACCAGAAATCTCGTTCAACAACCTCCTCGATTTAGATGCTGCCTTGAACGTGCTGGCCGACTTCAGCGGCCCCGCTATCGCCATAATCAAGCATAATAATTCGTGCGGCCTTGCCTCTCACAATGATTTAGCCGAGGCTTATCGACGGGCGTTAACGGGCGACCCTGTAGCTGCCTTTGGCGGCATAGTTGCCAGCAACCGCGTTATCAATCTAGCTGCTGCCAAGGAGATAGATAAGAGCCATTACGATGTCATCGTTGCTCCTGGATATCAGAAGAAGGCCCTGGAATTACTAAGACGAAAAGAGAGCCTGCGGCTCGCCAAGATTGCCCCTTATCGTCCTTCGTCTGTCAAGTCACAGCTCGATTTCCGCCGTGTCAGGGGCGGCTTTCTAGCCCAGACGCCGGACACTTTGACCAAACCCGAACTCAGGCCTCGCGTGGTAAGCAAGCGGCAACCAAGCGAGGCAGAGCTATCAGACCTGCTCTTTGCCTGGAAGGCAGTTAAAGGCGTGAAATCTAACGCCGTAGTTATCGCCAAGGACCAGACATTGCTAGGCATGGGAGCCGGACAGCCTAGCCGGGTGGTCAGCGTTGAGCTAGCTTTGAAAAAAGCTGGCAACCGGGCTAAGGGGAGTGTCCTTGCCTCAGATGCTTTCTTCCCTTTCCCCGATGGCCCGGAATTGGCAATCAAACACGGAGTTACCGCTATCATACAACCCGGCGGCTCGGTGAGAGATAAAGAGGTAATTGCGCTGGCCAACAGGTATAATGTGGCCATGCTATTTACCGGCATCCGCCATTTCAGGCACTGAGCCGAGAAATACGCAACACCAAATCGCGGACTTCAAAATTTCGATTTTGTGTCGAAGCTCAAGACTTGAAGCCCAACATGCGAGGCCTTTGAGCTCTGGAATTAGGATTTGGAATTTGCTTATAATTTAGATATCAAGATTGAGGGCTTATATACAGGGGGGCAGAAATGTTGATGATTAGTAAAGAAAGTATGGACAGCGTTATATCTCTTAGAGAGAAGATAGCTGGCCCAAAAAGAAAGGCGGAGTGTATTGCCGATGTGGAGAATATGATAAAAACCAAGGAATCCCATCTGGCAAGGGCAGAGTGGGGCTCCTGTTGTGGTAACATCTGCAATCTGGCACCACAGCTAGAGGGCGAACTACAGTTGCTCCACAACATTTCAGATGTTTTAGAGAAAGGAGATGACACGAAGGCGAGTTCTTTGTTGGAAGATTACATTGCTCTGCTGCAGAAAAACTATAGACCAGAGCCCGAACACTGGTGATGCATGGCTAGAGTAGTAATTGTGTCGGACATGTTACGTGGCTTCCTCGAGGAGGGCTACCCACTCTATTGCGGCATCGAAGCTCGTAGCATCATACCCAATGTCCAGAAATTACTTGAGCGAGAGCTAGAGCAGGGCTCGAAAATTCTCTATCTATGTGACCACCATGCACCCGATGACCCGGAATTCAAAATGTTCCCACCCCACTGCGTCGAAGGTACTGAGGAGGCTGAGCTCATACCCGAGCTTGCGCCATATCCCGGCGAAATAATACCCAAAAGGACTTTTAGCAGTTTCTATGACACTCCTTTAGACAAGAGACTGAAGGCACTCAAGCCCGAAACCTTAGTCGTCTGCGGCGTAACCACCCACATTTGCGTTCTCCAGGCAGTCATTGATGCCCGAAACAGAGGCTATGAAGTTGAAATTCCTGTCGACTGTGTTGCTTCCTTCGACAGAAAGGCTCATTTATTCGCCCTGGACTATATGGAGAAGGTACTGGGAGCCAGGCTTATCAAACCATCGGTTAAGGTCTCCCCGCCTCGTTTTGAAATCCCCGATTCCTGGTTGAACGGAGAAACTGCCGACATCTATTTTCCCCGCACCGTGGAAATACTTAAGAAAGAGGGGATTAATCCC
>SMTZ1_10001953_pt1 | contig 31872 bp, 22 predicted proteins | sample DeeMarSWOR136_30_FD_25667 | JGI IMG/M metagenome (IMG submission 25667) | reverse complement strand
AGGCTACAAACAACACAAAATTGTTGCCGGTGGTATGAAAGGCGGGCATTCTGGAATTGACATTGCGATGGAAAAGGCAAACGCAATTAAGGTCCTCGCGAGAACAATTTTCAAAATCAACAATCAAGTTGATATCAGAGTGGCAAATATCGAAGGTGGCAGGGCACATAATGCCATTCCACGTGACTGCGAAGCGGTTGTGTTTTTCCCACAGGCTGATCGGGAAAAAGTGAAAAAGATTGTTGCCGATATGGAGAAAACTTTCAATGATGAATTTAAAAACACTGATCCTGACTTAACGGTCAGCGTTAAAGAGAGCAGTGACGGTAATTTTAGCAAAGTAATGACTGCTGCGGAAACTCAACGACTGATCGATTTTATCTTCGCAATACCACATGGCGTAGCTGCCATGTCCACTGATATTGAAGGATTGGTTGAGACTTCTAATAATCTGGCAAATATCAAGCTTGAAGATGGTACAGTTAAAGTCCTGACCAGCCAGAGAAGTTCTATCATCTCAAGGTTAAATGCTCTTTCAAGTCGAATTGAAAGTATTGCACGATTGGCAGGCGGTGAAGCCCATAGCGGAGACGGTTATCCTCCCTGGCCACCGAACATGGAATCTGCGTTACTTGATAAAAGTGTTAAATTGTATGAGAAAATGTACGGCAAAAAACCAGTTGTCGAAGTGATCCACGCTGGGCTTGAATGCGGGATTATTGGTGATAAAAAGCCAGGCATGGATATGATTTCCATAGGTCCTGATTTGAAAAATCCACATTCTCCAGATGAGAAAGTTAATATACCAGCTATTGGGAAAGTATGGGATTTCTTTGTTGAACTTTTGAAAGAGCTCTAGTAATTTGATAAAAGAGAACAAGTTGGATATTTTAAAAGGGAACGCATTGACACAGGTTGTTCCCTTTTTTAATATTTTCGAGATAACTATTACTACTTAGCCAGATTATAAAAATTGATAAAATTAGCCTGTCATTTCGACGAACGAAGTGAGGAGAAATCTGTACTTTGAACAAAAATATTAATTTCTATTATCATTTTGGACTAACAGATTCCTCCCTTCGGTCGGAATGACACTTAATAGCTTAATCTGACTAAGTAGTACTATAATTCAATGTTATTTACCTGAAAATTTATTCTATTACTCCCAAAAACTTAGTTATTTTAACAAAAATATTTTAAAAAATTTCACGCAAAGCCGCAAAGAACGCCAAGAAAAACATAGTGTTATACTTTGCGAGCTTCGCGGCTTAGCGTGGAAGATAATATTTGTTTGCAGCTCTATGCTACTTTAGGAATAATTTAGGTTAACTTATGGAGAGTAACTTAACTACATTAGGCTAAATTTCGATATAACTATGATAGATCAAAACACCACTAACCATACTCCTGAACAAAAAAAGATCAATGAAATCACCATTTGGGGGATGGTGATAAATATCCTGCTTTCAATTATTAAAATGATGGTTGGTGGAATAATTCATTCAGTCGCATTAATTGCCGATGGTGTTCATTCACTATCTGATTTGGTAACAGATTTTATTGTATTAATTAGTAGTCGGGCAGCAAGACGTCCCCCGGATTCCAATCATCCCTATGGTCACGGGAAATTTGAAACTGTTGGCTCACAATTGATTGGAATTGCACTATTAATTGTTGGCGGCGGTATCGGCTGGAAGGCAATTATGTCTCTTTATCAACATAAGATTAGCTTTCCTGGTCCACTTATTGTGATAATTGCCATCATTTCGCTCGTGGCTAAAGAAATCTTATTTCACTATACTCGAACAATTGCCCAACAGATTCATAGTGCTTCACTCTATTCCAATGCCTGGCATCATCGCAGTGATGCACTTTCCTCGTTTGCTGTCCTCATTGGTGGTGGGCTTAGCCTGTTAGGTTTTGGCTACGGTGATCAACTGGCAGGATTAGTTGTAGGAATGATGGTAATGGGAGTCGCGGGTAAAATCATTTTCGAAGGCTATAAAGATTTGTCCGAGCACTCTCTCGATAAAAATACGGTCAACATTATCGAAAATGTCCTTGAGGATCATTTAGATGTCATCCAATGGCACAAATTGAGAACCCGTAAAATTGGATCAGAATATTTTATTGACGTGCATATCCTTGTGGTTCCGACACTTACTGTTCATGAGAGTCACCAGCTTACGATTGAGCTTGAGCACATGATACAAGAAAAGATTGCCTGTCCCATTAATACACTGATTCATGTCGAGCCTTATTTTGAGGATGATTAGTACTCGAACGAAAAAACTTGTGATTTGAATTATCCTCTCATTGCAAGTCACCTACTGCTATCATAGTTATAACTTTAAAAAAATATTATCCCACAAATTATAATATCTGAAAAAATTGTTTGACTTTTTCAAAAAAAATTGTAAATTGACTATCTTTATTGCTTGCCTGTTTGCTACTCGTCGCTAGTTAAAGGAAAATATGAGTCAACCTTTTTTGAATTTTAAAAACCTTCGTGAACTTTGCTTTCCCTGGAAAATTTCCCTAATTCTAATAAATTTCATAAGTTAATAGAGGAGGGTTGTACATGGAAATGATTCCTTGTTTGAAACTTAAAAATCAAATCTCGAAACGAATCACGTTTATTGGTAGATTTGTAGCTTTGCTGCTGTTTTTAGCTACTCAATCCCTGGCAAATGAAGGAGTGGAAGCTTTATTTGCCATTAAAGCAGGACGTATCATTACGGTCACACAAGATGTCATTGAAAATGGCACGATTATCATCAAAAATGGCATCATTGAGGCAGTGGGCAAGGATATTCCTATTCCAGTTGGCGCAGAGATTATCAATGTCGATACGATGAGCGTTTATCCAGGTCTAATTGATGCACACACATCACTGGCGTTGAAGCAGCCAAAAGCGACCGAATCGACACAAGATAGGAGTGGGGCACAAACAACTCAGTCAGGAGCGGCTTTAACATCTCTGAGTCCAGAGCAACTGGCAGAAAATATATTGAATCCAAAGGACTCAAAGATTGCAAAAGTAAGGGAAACAGGTGTGACAACAGTGTTAACCGTACCCAGCAGAGGGATTTTCATCGGGCAAAGTGCATTGATTAATCTTTCAGGAGATAAACCAGAAGCGATGGTTTTGAAATCGCCAATAGCAATGCATATGGGTTATTCGGGTCAACGGGGTGTTTATCCTTCAACATTAATGGCAGTCATTGCTTACCAACGACAAACTTTTTATGATGCTCAGCATCATAAATTTCTTTGGGATCGCTATAGCAAACAAAAACGTGGCTGGCGGCGACCCGTTTCCAATAAATCTCTTGATGCGTTGATTCCTGTATTGAAGAAACAAATGCCAGTCATCATCTCTGCGAATCGTGAAAATGAAATAAAAAGAGCATTGCGACTCGCCAATGAATTTGACTTTGACTACCTGATCAGTGGAGCAACCGAGGGATGGAGGACAATTGATTTATTAACGTCCCTACAAAAGCCAGTCTTGCTGAGCCTCAATTTTCCCAAACCTGAAAATGTAACAGGTTATTCTTTTAAGTTGAAAGTTGAAGGTACCAAAAAAGATAAAGTAAAGGAAAAGGGGAAAAAGGAAGAGGATGAAAAAGAAATGGCTGAGCTATATGCCAATGCTGGAGTTTTGCACAAAGCTGGAGTAAAGTTTGGGTTTACATCTGGTGGACTTAAAAAACCAGCCGATTTTATAAAAAATGCTGCAAAGACAATTAAGCATGGTCTTCCAAAACAAGAAGCGCTAAAAGCGTTAACGATCTACCCGGCTGAAATTTTTGGAGTTGCTGATCAGATTGGAAGTATTGAAGATGGCAAAATTGCAAATCTTGTAGTTGCCACAGGCTGTATTTTTGACGACAAAACTAAAATCAAATATATTTTCATCGATGGTAAAAAATATGAAATAAAAATCGAGGAAAAAAAGAAGAAAGACGAAGGTGAGCCAAAAGTCGATGTAACGGGAACCTGGGACGTTACGGTTGATTCCCCACAAGGAGAGATCGCGGTTACCTTAATTTTAAAACAAACTGGCTCCGAGGTAACAGGGGATATGAAAAGCGAATTTGGCGCAGCCGATGTGTATGATGGCTCGGTGAGTGGAAATAAAATCGAGTTCAGTGTTAAACTGCCAATTGCTGCTGAACCTGTTGAGATCATCTTTGAGGGGATTGTTGAAGAAAATACAATAGAGGGGACCATAGATTTGGGTCCGATGGGAACGGTGGAATGGTCGGCAACAAAACCTGGGATGTGGAGTTATGAATTTTAAAGATTCTCCATAATTTCAGATTTAGTCCAGGACAGTGAATTAAATCAATTCCCCGTTTAGTCGAATAAATGGTGTTGATTATATTTTAGTCATGAATATGTAATGGGATAGTTAATTAATTCACGTCCCCTAGCTTCTAAAATCGTAAAGGATTAATTTCTTTTCAGGTAACATCATAAATGGAGGAATAATTATGTTAATTAAGCTCTGGCATAAGCTAATAAACATTGGGTTGATTTTAATAATTGTTTCAATCTCGTCGCCGGCATTGGCGCAACTCAAAATCGAAGGCGAGGGCGAAGACTTGCTGATAAAAAACGCAACGATTTTGACAGTTACCAAAGGGAAGCTTGAAAACGGTTCTATTTTAATTCACGATGGAAAAATTAAAGCGGTTGGATCAAATATAGCAACTCCAGATAATGTTCGGACAATTGATGCAACTGGCCAATTCGTGATGCCAGGAATAATCGATTCCCATTCCCACATGGGCTCGGAGGGAGGAATTAATGAATCAACCGGGACGGTAACTCCAGAGGTTAATATTCAGGATGTTATTTGTCATGATGATTTAAGTCTGTATCGAGCTCTGGCCGGCGGTGTTACTACAATCAATACTCTGCACGGAAGCGCCAATGTTATCGGCGGTAGAAATGCTGTGCTCAAGCTCAAATGGGGCAAGCCAGCCGAGGAACTGCTGGTCCCCGGCGCGATGGAAGGGATTAAGTTTGCGCTTGGTGAGAATCCAAAACGCTCGAATATGCCAGGTACTGCTGGAAGGCGATTTCCTGCTTCTCGTATGGGTGTCATGTTTACGGTGAGGAAAGCTTTTACAGAAGCAAAGGAATATATGCGCAAATGGGATGAATACGAATTGAACAAGACAGGAAAAATTAAAACGTCGAAGTGGGAGAAAAAACTGGAACCAATTCCTCCCAAACGAGACTTGCGGCTCGAAGCATTGGCTGATATTGTCCGGGGTCGGTTGGGCATCATCTGTCACGCCTATCGTGCCGATGAAATGCTTGCCCTGATGGAACTGGGTGATGAAATGGGATTTAAGGTCACTTCATTTGAGCATTGTCTTGAAGGGTACAAGATCGCGGATGAAATCGCTCAACATGGTGTAATTGCCTCGATTTTTGCCGATAGCTGGGCGTATAAAATGGAAGCATTCGATGCAATCCCCTACAATGCCGCAATCATAACCGAACGTGGGGTGAAGGTTACAATCAATTCTGATAGCGCCGAACGAGTGCGGCGATTGTACCAGGATGCTGCAAAGACAATAAAATATGGTGGTTTATCTGAAACCGAAGCTTTGAAAACCATCACACTTAATCCTGCCATTATGCTTGGCATTGACGATCGGGTCGGCAGCATAGAGGTCGGCAAAGATGCTGATTTGGCGATTTTCAATGGTCATCCGTTCAGCGTTTATGCCAAAGTTGTAATGACATTAATCGAAGGCGAGGTTTATTTTGATTTGTCGCAAGCCAAAACTATTGAAAAAGTACTTGCAGAAGCGAATAAAAAAAGTAACTAAAGAAATCACTAATAATTATTAGCAGTAGATTGTTAGTAATCAGTTGTCCATCGATATTTCAATTGATTACAGGCGACTGAGATTGGTCAGGTAATTTGATTCAACATTCGTAATTGATCAGCTAAGTGAAGAAAGAGTCTTGTGGGAAAGGCTAATTGGAGTTAAGATGTCAGCCCTTTAGACACTACACCAACATTACTCTCTAATATTTAATGAAAAATAAAATTTGCGAGGTATAATATGCGAATAAAATCCACATATTTCATAATATCAACTTTGGTATTAGCTGCAATATATAGCTTAGGATTACCCCAACTAATCCTTGGAGGTAATTATGCTATTAAAAACGCTACCATCGTCACAGTTACCGGACCTGAACTAGAGAATGGGACATTAGTCATCGAGGGTAATAAAATTACTGCAATTGGGAAAAATGTCGAAATTCCCGGAGATGCTGTGGTGATCGATGCTAAAGGACTTTTCGTCTATCCAGGTTTAATCGATGCTTCAACTTCGTTGGGATTATCTGAAGTAGGTGCAGTAGCAGCAACGCAGGATGTTTATGAATTGGGAACTTATAATTCCCATATTAAAGCCATAGTGGCGATTAATCCACACAGCGTGCATATACCCATCAGTAGAGTGAATGGTATTACTTCCGCAGTCGTTGTACCTGGCGGTGGAATTATCTCCGGTCAATGTGCGTTCATCAATCTTAATGGCTGGACCCCTGAAGAAATGGCACTGAAAGCTCCTGTTGGAATCTCAATTAGTTTTCCCCGGATGCCACGTGAGAGTACTTTTGGCAGAAGGAGAGAGTCATCACCTCAGGAATTAAGCAAAGCTAAAAAACGTGCCGAGAAACAGTTAAATGATTTGAAGGATGTCTTTAAAAAGGCAAAACGTTACGCTGCTAAATGGGAAGAGTTCTCAACATCAAAAAAGCCTCCAGCTCCGGATAAGGATTTAATGTTGCATGCATTAATTCCCGTTATTAAGAAAGAGCTTCCCGTGGTTATTTCAGTAAGAGCGGAAGAGGACATTAAGAATGCCGTAGAATTTGTCAAAGAATTGGATTTGAAGGCTATTTTTCAAGGAGTGGATGATGGCTGGAAGGTTGCTTCTTTGTTGAGTAAAAATAACATTCCTGTTTTAGTCGGTCCTGTTTTAAGGCTGCCTGGTCCCAAAGATCCTTATGATGCACGATATGCAAACGCTAAGGTACTTAGTAAAGCAGGTGTTAAAATTGCATTTATAACACGAAGTGCACCAGACGTGCGCAATTTACCCTATCATGCTGGCACCGCGGCTGCTTTTGGATTGCCAAAAGAGGAAGCTTTGAAGGCAATTACCATTTATCCTGCCGAGATATTTGGTGTAGCTGATAAAATCGGAAGTCTTGAGCAAGGCAAGTTTGCAAATGTTATTGTCACTGATGGCGATCCTTTAGAGATGTTAACCCAGGTCAAACATTTATTTATTGCGGGGGAGAAAATTCCCCTGGAGAGTAAGCATACGAAATTGTATGAAAAATTCAGGAAGAGACCCGCGATTAATAAGTAGTAAATCTGTTTTAAATCCTGTTTATATTTGTGATAATTGTGGTGAAAAAAGTTTTCGATTATTAGGTTGCTGTGAAATTAGTAGAAGTTAAAAAAAACGAATAATTATATACGTTAAAGCTGAGTTTCAAAAACAAATTATGCTCAATGAGGTTTAATTTTCCAATGTTAAATCGTTGATATACTGATTCCATCACCTGGAGCGATGGGATCAGTATGAAATTCTAATTCTTAAACGGTATGATCGTTTAACAGAAAAAAACCATAGAAGTTTCGATGAAGAATTAATTCAGGAAGAAAGGCAAAACAAGGAATTCTGACCAGGTCTTCCACTGCAAAAAATTCTTAGGCACTCCAATTACACCTGGTCAAACAGATACTAAAAATCAACTACATTAATTGAAAATGATTAAAACAGGAAAAGCCGCTTTGAGTACACCAGGATGTCCGTTATTAACCATATTTGTAAAAGTTTTGTTATTGTTTCTGCTTGCGTCGGTTCTAGTTTTTATTTCTTGTGCGGGTCACAAAGATTTACAGTTAAGATTTCATGGTCGTTTTTTATATGATCGACTTGAACGAAGTGAATTGCCCTGGGAAGTTTGGGCGAAATCGGTTGAAGGGAAGAATATCTATCTATACGAGATTGGTGAAGGTAAGCCGGTGACAGTGATTTTTGGTGGTTTTCATGGAAGCGAGCCACTCAGCAGTGAACTGGCTTTTCAGTTTGCAGAATATCTCTATAATGAATTCCACAATAAAATCAACAGTAAAGTCGTCATTGTTCCAGCAGTCAATCCAGATGGTCTGGTTCGAAGTCAATGGACTAATGCTAATGGTGTAGACCTTAACCGTAATTTTCCAACACAGAATTGGACAAGCGAATTTGAGAAAGAAAATCAAAACCCTGGAGAGTACCCTGCTTCCGAGCCAGAAACCAGAGCGATTATTGAATTAATAGAAAAATATCAACCAGACAGAATTATTTCAATTCATACACCATTACGGAAGGTAAATTATGATGGTCCTGCGAAAGATTTAGCGCTTTTAATGTCCAAATTTAATCATTATCCAATAAGTGCTGATATTGGTTATCCAACACCTGGTTCTTTTGGAACTTATACAGGTGACGAAGGAAATATCCCAACAGTTACATTGGAACTGCCCAAAGTCTCTTTCCAAAAAATCTGGGACCAAAATCTAGAAGCATTATTGGCAGTGATTCAATATTATTAACTTCTTAATTGAAACGGCCGAAATCAACCAATCATTTTTAAAAAAAGGTATAAAAAAAGTATGTTTCTGATATATCAGTAGCTAATCCCCTTTAGTAACTATGTCAAAAGGTTCTACCAGAAAAACAACAGTTTCTTCAACTGCTTCAGATTGATGCATGGTTCCCTGTTTAACGACAAATCCCTCGCCCTCATCCAAAACGATTTGGCGATCTTTGAAATTAATTTTTAATTGACCTTTAAGCACAATAAATAACTCATCCTGGTTTGAGTGCTTATGCCAGTGATATTTTCCTTTGATTTTCACCAATCTAACCGCAGTGTTATTGACTCGAAAAATATCGAGCGGCATCCAATAATCCTTAAGGATGTCAATCATTTTTTCAATTGAAATTTTATCCACGTCAGCCTCCTGATTTTAGCTATTATTCTTCTTCTAAAGTAATTTCTTCGAGTAAAGGGAAAAGCAGTGGAGCGACATCATACCAGACATCGTCTCCAGTGCCATATTCAGTAAAACTTAGCTGCCTAAATAGTTGTTTACTGGCATCAGTATTAATAAACTGTTTATTCTGTCTGATTTGAAGCAACAATTTTAATTCTTCTGCAGAATATACTGTTCTGTATACGCGGCGGATCCGTTCTGCTGCTTCATTCACAATTTCATCATCGATGAATTTTATTTTTTCCATTAATGAAACAACGCAACACTGTCTCACTAAATTGATTAATTCAAAGACAATTCCTCCACTGAACTGAACGATTAAGTCTACTGCATCATCATAGATCAGTTTTGTCTGGATTCTTGTAGTAATAATATCTCTCATTTTTTTTTGAACATTTTCGTCAGGTAATCCTAATCGATTATAAGAACTGAAATTCGGAAGATAATAAACGCCATTAAAATTGCGATAGATTTCAATAAAATCAGTGCGATATTTTAATTGGACAGGAAAAGTATAAACTGCAAAACATTGAATTTTGGTAAGATAGAGAGATGAACTCGTTAATAAGCCATATACATTGCCTAATTTGAGTTTATCCATATCAGTTACCAGTACTAACACATCCTTCTTTGTTTTTTCTTCAAGGTCCCAAACAGTATCATTAATAAGATTAAGGAGCGCATCCGCGCGCGGCTTAAAAGGTCTTCTAAAAACAGGTCCCAATATACTTCCATAGCCTAATCCCTCCTTCTGTTCGTCTTCTGATAAAATGTCATCTAAAACCGATTCAATACCATTTCCATCTTGTGCAGCACTTGCCAGATCGATGTCGCTGCCCCGACCGGTACCACTACTAATGACTTTTTCAAGTTTTTCACTATATATACTTAAATTTTCCTCTTTTGCCTTATCTGCAACTTTTTTTAGAATGTGAAATAGCATTGAATCCAGATCAATTCTAAATGTGTTTGTGATCTCTTTTACAGAAAATATAATAATATGAAAATCTTTTTTGAGCATTTCTTTTAGTTTCGCTAATTCAGTACTTTTACCACAGCCTGGTGGACCTGAAAATAATAATTTCGGGAAATCAGTTGCTGTTTTGAGAATAGTTTTCATCTCCTCTATAGGACTATTATCCCTTGCGACATAATATGCCTTTATATCATCTTCTTCCAGAAGCGGATGATGAGGATCGAACAAATTCAGCGCATCTTCAATCGTATTTGCTTTCATAACAGCCTCCAGCAAGCAGTGTATTTTGTTATCAAAAAATTGGGTCCCAAAACTTCTTACTCCTGATATTCTTTATGCTTCCTCCTCATCAGGTGGCTCACCCATTCGCTCCAATGACTCACCTTCTAATCGAGCGACAACAACAGAGCCACATGAATCGCTCAGCACATTGGTTGTTGTACGGAACATATCTAAAATTCTATCTACCGCTAAAACTATTGCTACTCCTTCCAGGGGAAGTCCTACTGCGCGAAGAATAATAGTCATCATTACCAAACCCGCCATTGGTATTCCAGCAGCACCTATGGATGCGAGCAAAGCTGTTAAAACGACGATCAATTGTTGGGCAAAAGTTAATTCAAAGCCGTAAATTTGAGCGATAAAAATGGTTGCTACACATTCGTAGAGCGCTGTGCCATCCATGTTAACTGTAGCTCCAATTGGTAGTATAAATTTAGCAATCTTATTTGACACTCTCGAACGAGTAATCGTACATTTGATCGTTAATGGAAGTGTGACCATAGAGGAACAGGTCGAAAAAGCAGTCAATAACGCAGAAGTCATTCCCTTATAATGTTTAACAGGATTGACTCTGGCAACTATTCGTAACAGTAACGGTAAGTTTATGAAAGCGTGAATAAATAAGCCGAGAAGTACTACCAGAAAATAAAATCCTAACGATTTGAACGCACTAAACCCTGTAGTGGCTACAATGCGGGCATTGATACCAAACACTCCCAATGGCGCTGTCCAGATTACCAGGAGAGTTAGCTTCATCATTGCTTCAAACGCGCCCTGGAAAAAATCTGTCAACTGAATACGGTAGGTATCTTTTAACCGCGTTATAAAGAAACCAAGGAAGATACAGAAAAATATAACTGGTAAAACGTCTCCATCAGCCATCGAGCGAAAAGGATTTTCTGGAATAATCCGAAACAGAAGATCACCAACACTTTGTTCAGCAGCTCCGAGTTCTGCTGGAGCTGCTTTGAGCTCAATATTAGCACCGACACCAGGACGTAGCAAATTAACTAACACCTGACCGGTAATGATAGCTAATAAACTACTTGAAAGGTAATATAAAAATGTTTTTATTCCCAGGCTACCCAATCCTCTGGCAGTCCCAACGCTTAACACGCCAGATATAATTGAAGTAATAATAAGCGGCATAATCGCCATCCGAAGCAGACGCAGGAATAACTTTGCCAATGGATCGGCAACGGGTAAGATGCTTTCACCAAAAATCCAACCAGCTAATACCCCAAACAAAATTCCGATAAAGATATAGTGAGTTAGTGTTAATTTTTTAAGATTCATCGACTCCACCTCATTATCAGCAGCCTAATGTCACAATTCTTAACAAGAATTAGGGTTATTTAGAATCATTCTTTTGTTATGTTTTTATTCTTATTAAACCGAGAGCGTTCCAATATATTATTTCACAATGGAAATCCATTCCAGTGGCCAGCGCCACTGTTTTCCATCAGCCGTTTCTACCACGATTCGTTTTGAATTTAATCGTATGGGACGTACAACAGATACAATCTCATCCTGATACTGACTTCGAGGATCATACTTAATTAATAATTTATCTCCATAATCAAGTGAACGATATCTCTTATATGGATCAGTAATATGCGAATGAACGAAATGGGAAATTCGCTTCTTCTTTTTTCTTTGTGGTAATTTAATGCCGTTGACATGATAATTCAACTGATGCACCCTATCCAGTGCCCATTTATTGGCAGAGTTTTCACCTTCCCGATCATGAAACCCGAGATGATAACGCCGGAAATGATGAAGTTCATGGGCAAATAGAAAGACAATGTGATCAATAAACGAGAAATAAGTAAGCTTCCAGCCATATCGGTCGATCTGACATAATGGGTATTTTAATCCTTTGATTCCGAATTGTAGGCGGATAAGCTTATAATTCTTGGGAAGACCATTGGGGATGCCGAATTGTTCAGTAAATTTCCAGCGTCCTCGATAAGTTATGAATTGCTTTGGTGATAGCCAGTGTCGGGTGTAGGCAATACCACCGCTCCATGAATTTTTACCAAGGAAATAGTTGGCAACTATTAAATCTTTTGTATTCGATCCATCTGCAATCTGATTAAATATTTCTCTTAAATTTGACTCATCAAATTTTAAATGTCGTTTCCAATCGGTATCTGAAAAGTAGTAGATATTCATAGGTTCATTCATTCCGTGTTAAACACTAGTTTTACTCATGGAGTAAATTAATAAAAATAATGGATAATTGCAAATGGTTTGTAAATTGAATTTTGAGAACTGTAGAACAAGTTGGCAACTTGTTCTACAATTCAATCTAAAATTCTATTATCTCTTTTTCAATGTCGGCATATAATGAATCGATCTCATTTTGTAAGCATGTTGTTTTTTCAAGAGCTGTCACAATTTTACAATAAAGTTTAATCTCATCCAGGGATAAAATTTTATCTTTTCTATCTTTTAACCATTTGTGACAAACCTGGTAGCCGCCGATTTGATATTCCCAGGTATTTTTCTCAACATTTTCAAAGTATTGAGTGGGATTAATTTGAATTGTATTCTCCTTTTGAATGTATTTCACAATTTCAATTTTATTATTGCCTTTTCCTTGAAATTTGGCTATTGGTGGATCGATTTCTGCTGATTGCAGCAGATGCAAATCGACCAGTCTCTTGCCAAATTCACCCAACTTTTTAAATACTTGATAATTTTTAGTAAAAGGCACTCTGGGAAAATCTATTTTTAAAAACTCAGCATATCTTGTGCGGAAAGTATTTGAATAAAGAACGGCATAAATATAGAAAAAGATATCCTCTGATAGTGGTATTTTATTATAGATATTTATTAAGGTTTCAAAAAATGATCGATTGATATTTGCCTTTTTGGTGCGGTAAGTTTCTGATCCGTCAAACACCATCATCAGTGTTCCAGCAGAACTTTTACTGGTGTTTGTATTGGGATTGTTATCTGGATAAAGATAAAGGGGGAAAAGATATCCACTGCCAAATCTTCCAGCGACATCAAGCGAATTAAAATTTGTCATATATTTGGAGCAAAAGACATGACGAAAATCTTTTGCCACCTGCCTGGGGACAATTAATCCTAAGTTATTCTGCATCATGTGTTGCATAACTTTTTTCACCGTTCTCCATACCACTGCATCATGATAAAAAATCCACTGAATATCGAACGGACGATATAAAACTGGCAGAATATATTCTGCTAATTCAGAATCGGGAATTAACTGAAGCGAATTCCAGGCTTTTCTAATGTCCCATCCTTTCTTTTTTTTGATTTGAAAGAAACGATGAAGATCCTCATCCGAGTATTTGCTATTCTTGAACAGACGAATTCGATTTAGCAAAGCCCTTTTATCGCTGTCGATAACAAATTGATCACGAGCGGTGGTCATGCCAACGCCATAGAGCGGAAAAATGTCAGTGATTTGGGGAAATTTATTGTACGTTTGAAAAAGTCGTTCATCTCTGGGGATATAAAAATAAAATTCTGACTTAGGCGATAATTCGTTCCATCTGGTTGTTTTAATATCATTGTTCAGCAGCCAGTCCAGCTTTTCCTCTCTCTTACCCCAGATATCTGAATGATAAACTTTGGATTTCTGTTTTTCTCCTTTCGTCTTGACAAAAATCGCAATGCCAGTTCCCTGCCGAATATCAAACACATTTTCATCTTTTGAACCATCAGGACATCTTTCCTTTTTCAAAACATTGCCATGCAAATCCAGAACAAACAGTTCATCAAAACTTTCCATCAATGACTGACGCATCCCACGAAAAGTCGGATTATCGAGATAGCTGTGATTGGTAATGAACCCTAATATCCCTTCGCCTGCCTGGTCGATTTTCCATTGCGCAAAGCGGATGAACTTCACATAATCATCCTGCAACCACTTGGGATTTTTCTCTCCCAATGGTTTGCCATCGACATGGTAATATCCGTTATTTTTGATGCCGTTTTTATGGGTATAACCCTTTTTCAATAAATCATCGATCCACTTGCCCTGATTAGCTGAATGTCCCGAGTAGGGCGGATTGCCAAGGATCACTAAAATGGGTTGCTCTTTTTTAATTTTTCCCGCCAGATGAGATTCCTGGGAAAGAGAAACCATCCCTGGCAGTTCGGTCTGGGCAAGCTCTTCCATTTCAAGCGTATTGGTTAAATAGAGCTTAAATCGTTCGTCCTTTTGGATTTGATAACCTAGTTCTTCCAGTAAAAAAGACATCTTTATGTGTCCGATGGCATAAGGCGCCATCATCAATTCAAAGGCATAAAAGTTCTCCAGAATGTGTTCTCTGATAAAATCCTCTTTCCCGCCTTCGCCATATCTGGCAACAAATTGCTGGACTGCCACATTCGTTGCTTCTGCCATAAATGTTAATGTCCCTGCCGCTGGATCCAGCACTGTTACTGAATCGCTGGCTAAACCTTCGGGTCGATTAAAATGTTCCTTCAAAATTTGATTAATCGAACGAACGATGTAGGAAACAACAGGCTCTGGAGTATAATAAACACCTCTTTTTTCTCGGGTTTGTGGATCATACTCTGAAAGAAACGTCTCATAAAAATGGATAATGGGATCTTTTCCTTTTCCCTCCCGATAATATTGATGAAGTAATTTGGTGACATCGGTAACGGACAAAACTTCGGCAATATCGTCCACAATCCATTCCATTTGCGGGGGCAAATCGCCCAGTGAAATAAATTTGAATATATCCCTGAGAATGCCAATAGTCTGTGGAATGTTATCATAAGCCAGTTTCCGATTAAATCCATCCTTTGCCCGAGTCCGAGCTGCGAAAAGACCATAAGTGATTGTCTGAGAATACAGATCAGCAAAATCTGCTTTTGAAAGACCGCTAATCAGGTATTGCCGAAATGCTTGATAAAAGCTCAAAATAAAGCCATGCCCCTTTGTTTGTTCTTTTAATTCTTCGCTAATGACTTCATCTTTTAAAAATCTGGTTCGCTTAGCCAATTCTATTGCCAGGGTTTTTGAATCATAAACTCGGGGCAGGGAAAATCCAAAGAAAGTATCGAGTATTTTGATCAACTCTGTTTCGTTTTCAACAGGGGACACAGTTTGAAGTTTGTGAATTATGAACGATTGGGCGATGGTAACTTTGTCCACCAAACTTCCATTGCGATAGAGCCGAAACTCAAAAAAATTGGTGAGGATTAGATTGGGGAAGGTATGACGATAGCGTTCCAATTGTTCAGTATCTTCAATCTGGTTTAAGTCATCGACAGTCGGGGCTTTCGCTTCAATATACCCGATGATGTGTTGTTTACCGTCCCAGATTCTGAAATCAGGGTTGCCCGCCTCAGTCTTCTTGGGAAGCGTTGTGATGCTCACGTTTTTCTTTTGGCTGGTTTGTATGAATTCATTGAGCAGCCATTCAAGTGCCGAATAATAACTCTCCTCTCTGGCATCTCCCCGATTGGTAATTTCAGCTATTTTTTTTATGTAGGATTTTAGCATTGCCATATGTTCTTTAATCCTCCCAAATGGACTCCACTTTTAAAGTGGAGTCCATTTATCATTTTTTTCACTTTTCTAAATATAAAAAATTTATTGAAAATACCAACAAAAAATTTAAAAATGAAAAAATCTCTTGATTTTAATAAAACAATTTAATATTTAGTAATAAAATCAAATTAGTAAAATTTCTAACAAATGAAATTACAGTATCATCATAAGCGAAATATCGGGCTATCATGGATCAGGATATTTCCTATCACGTAAAAGTTAAATTGATCTTAAAAATCTTAATCATTGGCAATGTTCTCTTTTCCCTGTGGAGCGTCGTCGCCTTTTCACAGTCAATCGATTTAAAGGGACAATTATCAGGATGGCTCGTCATCGATGATAGCGTATTCACTGAAACGAAATTCGGCATTCGTTATGTACCAGGATTGTCAGTAAAAAAATCTATAACTGACAAACATGCTTTAGATTTAGAATTTTCGCTGAATACATATCAATCAGGACACGTCCATGTTATGAAAAATATTAAATTAACAGGAAAGACCAAGCCTTATCGCCTTTGGCTTCGTTATGCAATGCCGCAGTTTGAAGCACGGCTGGGTTTGCAAAAAATCAATTTTGGTTCAGCAACGTTATTGAGACCTTTGATGTGGTTTGACCGCATCGATCCTCGGGATCCATTGCAAATTACTGATGGCGTCTATGGATTGCTGTTCAGATATTATTTTTTGAATAACGCCAATATCTGGCTTTGGGGTCTTTATGGTAATGATGAACGAAAGGGATGGGAAATGTATCCATCAAATAAAGATTTGCCTGAATATGGCGGACGAATTCAGCTTCCTTTTTATAATGGAGAAATAGCTTTTTCCTATCACCATAGACAAATGGATTTAAGCAATTTCCCCGTTGCACCCTATCTGCAGGTGGATAAAACTGTGCCTGAAAACCGTTTTGCACTCGATGGTAAATGGGATTTCGGGATTGGACTATGGTTTGAAAGTGTTTTGATTTATCAGCAATCAGAATTGCTATTTTTGGATTATCAAAAATTATTAAATTTCGGTCTCGATTATACATTTAGCATTGGCAGCGGGTTGCACGTTTTAGGAGAACATCTCTTTATAGAAAAATCTGATAATATTTTTGGTAATGGTGAACAGGCAAATTTTTCTGCCATTTTATTGGATTATCCCCTTGGTTTGATCGATCAGGTGATGGGCATCTTTTATTACAACTGGGAGAATCATAATCTATATCGATTCCTGAGCTGGCAAAGAATTTATGATAATTGGATTTTTTATTTGTTTGGATTCTGGAATCCGGAACAGAATCAGCTCTACCAGAATCAAACCGGAAGTAATCTTTTTGCTGGGAAGGGATTTCAAGTTATGGTAGTATTTAATCATTAAGGGGTGAGATTAAATCCGCCGACTGGTTGATGGATATTTAAATTCTAATTGGCACATAAAAACAATGAGTTATAAGATTAAGATGGTAACTGATCACAGGTATAGGATGGGACGATTGAATAATAATTTTAAAATTTAAAATAGAAAAACACCAACAGATTAAAACAACCCAACAGATGAAAGAATTTAAATAATTAACACTACTTAGTTTGATTATTCAAAATTGTTAAAGATGAACCTGTCATTTCGACGAACGAAGTGAGGAGAAATCTATACGTCAACCAAAAATTCTTATTTTTCTTAATATGATGGAATAACAGATTCCTCCCTTCGGTCGGAATGACATTTAATATTTTAATCTGACTAAGTAGAATTAATCACGAGGAGCAATATGGAAAACTCATATTTGATCAAAACAGAAAATTTAGTAAAAATCTATCCCATGGGACTGACGTCGCTAACCGCGCTGGATCATATTAACCTATCGTTCAAGAAAGGTGAATTTGTAGGACTGGTCGGTCCCAGTGGATCGGGCAAAACCACACTGCTGAACATTATCGGCTCCCTGGACGAGCCGACAGAAGGTAGCGCCGAGGTGCTGGGCGAGAAAATCGAAACACTCTCGCACAAAAAAGCGGCAAGGCTGCGCAACAAGCACATCGGGTTTATATTCCAGACGTTCAATCTGTTGCCGGTCTACACCGTTTTTGAAAACGTGGAATTTCCCCTTTTGCTACATGATATGAGTGCTGCCCGGCGGAAAAAATTGGTGCTGGACGCCCTGAAATGGGTGGGATTGGCAGATCGTGCTGATTCTAAACCGGCCCAGCTTTCTGGCGGGCAAAGCCAGCGGGTAGCGATTGCCCGTGCCATCGTGAAGAAACCGGAACTCGTTCTGGCAGATGAACCCACCGCCAACCTGGATGCCGAGAATTCGCATCATATTATGGGGACAATGGTGGACTTGAACAAGGAATTGGAGACAACTTTTATTTTTGCCACCCACGATGAAAAAGTGATGCAGTACCTGAAGCGGAAAATTTCACTGGTTGACGGCAAAGTTGAAAAAGATGAACAATTGATAAAGGAGTAAATAAAATGGTAATCCCAAAATTAGCATTACGCAATCTGCTGGGCGCAGGTCTGCGGACCTGGTTGAACGTTATCGCCCTTTCGTTTTCATTCGTTGCGATTATATTCCTGCAAGGGCTTTACAACGGGATGGCTGACCAAATGGAAAAAGAAACGTTGGATGCCCAATACGCTGGCGGGCAATACTGGCAGAGCGACTATGATCCGTACGATCCGTTAACGCTGGAGGATGCCCACGGAAAATTACCGGTTGAATTTCAACAATTAGTTACGGAGAATAAAGCCGTACCAATATTGATCCGGCAGGCATCAATCTATCCCAATAACAGATTTCAAAATGTTTTGCTAAAAGGAATTGCGCCGGGGCAGACTATTTTGTCAATTCCGACTTCAGTATTAATAACGGATGAGGAAACCATTCCGGCATTAATTGGCAGCAGAATGGCAAAAAGCACCGGGCTGAAAATAGGAGATTATGTTACTGTAAGGTGGCGTGATGCCAACGGCACCTTCGATGCAAATGAAATAAAAATAGTAGAAGTGATGAAAACCGTCGTTTCAGATATTGATAACGGACAGCTTTGGATTCCCATTGAAACAATGCGCAACATGACTGCAATGCCCGATGAAGCAACGATCGTTATCCTGGAAAAAGGCTCACAGTTCAGTGATAAAGTTGCTAATTGGAATCACAAAGATCTTGAATTTTTAATGCAAGATATAAGGGCGCTTTTTTTATCAAAATCAATCGGCGGAAGCATTTTCTATATTGTCCTGTTGTTATTAGCTATGCTTGCCATTTTCGACACACAAATACTATCCATCTTCCGCAGAAGAAAAGAGATGGGCACTTTAATGGCGTTGGGAATGACGCGCTCAAAGCTAATTCAACTGTTTACTTTAGAAGGCGCGATGCATGCTGTTTTAGCGGCAATTGTGGCTGCTGTTTATGGAATTCCCCTTTTACTGTATGTCGCATCAACCGGATATGGTCTACCGGAAGCAACGGATAGTTTCGGCTTTGCACTGGGGAATAGAATTTTCCCGACATTTACCGTCGGCCTTATCATCGGCACAACATTACTTGTTTTAATTGTTACCACTATTGTCAGCTATCTGCCGACAAGAAAAATTGCCAAACTTAAACCAACGGATGCATTAAGAGGAAAATTGACATGATTAAATTTTTATTAAAAGGTCTGATGCGTGACCGCTCACGGTCACTCTTCCCGGTATTAACCGTTTTTATCGGCGTTTTTCTGGCTGTCTTTCTCTACTCATTCTTAAACGGTATGATGTCGGACATGGTCAAGTCCACCGCACATTACCAAACTGGACACTTAAGAATAATGACCCAGGCGTATGCCAAAGAAGCCAATCAAAATCCCATTGACCTGGCGTTCATTGGGGTTGATAATTTACTACAAAATCTGAATGAAAAATATCCAGAAATGATCTGGACGCCGCGAATCAAATTCGGCGGATTACTGGATATTCCCGATGAAAACGGGGAAACGAAAACCCAGGGTCCGGTTAGCGGCATGGCGGTCGATTTGTTTTCTGATTCCAGCCCGGAATACAAACTGCTTAATATCGAAGATGCCATTATTCGCGGGCACATGCCGAAGCAGTCCGGCGAAATTTTAATTGGCGATGAATTCGCCAAAAAATTGAAAATTGCACCTGGCGATATTGCAACGTTGATTAGTTCAACAATGTTTGGAAGTATAACTATGGCAAATTTTAAAATTGCCGGCACTGTTCAGTTTGGAATTGCGGCAATGGATCGCGGCGCGATATTCACAGATATTTCCGATATTCAATTTGCCTTAGATATGCAGGATGCAGCCAGTGAAATATTGGGATTCTTCCCGGATGATGTTTACAACGATGAACAGGCGACGCTCATGGCGACGTCATTCAATGAAGAATTTAAAAATGTGGATGACCAATTTTCGCCGCAGATGGGAACACTGCCGGAGGAAAGCGGACTGACCGATTATCTGGCGATGGTCGATTCAATGGCTATTATTATAATCATGATATTTGTAGTAGCAATGTCAATTGTTTTGTGGAATGCTGGTCTGATGGGAAGCCTGCGCCGCTACGGTGAAATTGGCGTAAGGTTGGCTGTTGGCGAAGACAAAGGGCATGTTTATAGAACATTAATTATGGAATCTGTTATGATAGGAATATTTGGTTCAATTTTAGGAACACTTGCCGGTGCCGGTATTGCCTATCTGATGCAGGTTTATGGACTCGATTTTGGTTTTCTTTTTAAAAGTTCATCAATAATGATATCGAGCGTTTATCGGGCGCAGGTGACTTTCGGCAGCTTTGTCATTGGTTTCGCGCCGGGAATTATTTCAACCGTGCTGGGCACCTCAATTGCCGGAATTGGCATTTATAAGAGACAAACTTCACAACTATTTAAGGAGCTGGAAGTATGAGAAATATTTTAATTGGATTCATTTTACTCATAACAACTCAGTCATTAGCACAATCTCCATCAGGGGATGATGTTCTGAAAAGATTGGATCAAAATATGACCTCTAACAGCAAAGTCGTGGTATCAAAAATGATTATTCACGGTCGACGCGGCAGTCGAACCATTGAATCAAAATCATGGATCCAGGGTACTGACCAATCTTTCACCGAATATCTGGCGCCGGCCCGTGAAAAAGGGACGAAAATGCTGAAACTTGGAGATCAACTATGGACTTATTCACCTTCAACGGATCGCACCATCAGAATTGCGGGTCACATGCTGCGGCAATCAGTGATGGGATCGGATTTATCCTACGAAGATATGATGGAAGATCCTGAATTGCACAAAATTTATTCGGCGAATATCATTAAGGAAGAAATTTTGAATGATCGCCTGTGCTGGATTTTAGAATTGATTGCCAAAAAGGAAGATGTCGCTTATCACTCTCGAAAACTTTGGGTGGATAAAGATCGTTTTGTCGCTCTCAAGGAAACCCGATACGCAAAAAGTGGAAAGTTATTAAAAACGACAGAAATCAAAGAAGTTAAAAAAGTCGAAAACCGTTGGGTGCCAATGAGGATTGTGTTCAAAGATGAATTGAAAAGCGGTGATGGCACTGAATTCATGGTCGATTCGATTGAATTTGATGTGGCTATTCCCGATTATATTTTTTCCAAGGCATCATTGCGAAGATAGTTGATTAATAAAATAATTTTAGATAAAATAATTTATATCGTTGACTTTTTTTGTATTATTTGTTATTTTATAAATCTTGAGATGACACAGTACGAATTCAAATTCTGTTGAAAATTGAGTGTTTTTATTGGCGCTTTGTGACATTTCAAAGTTAAAATGATATAAGAAATTATATACTCCTGCTGAGTACCTTGCCCTTGAAGAAAAGGCTGAATATAAGAGCGAATATCATAAAGGCGAAATAATTCCCATGGTTAGTGAATCGTTTAATCACAATCGAGTTGTCGGTAACTTCGTTTCAAAATTAGGTAAGGCTCTTATTTACAGTCAATATGAAGTTTTTATGAGCGAAATTAAGGTATGGATTAAGGAAAAACAATTATTTTATCCTGATATAATTTTAGTGTATGGGAAACTTGAATTTCATTCAGACAGAGATGACACTATTACCAATCCGATAATCATTACTGAAAATTATGATCGTGTCAAGAAGTTTGGATTTTATCGCTCAATCCCAACTTTTCAGGAATATATTTTGATCGATCAATACCGAGGCCACATTGAGCATTTTTATCTTGAAAGCAAGGAAAAATGGATTTTTACTGATTACAGTAATGAGAAAGATATTTTGAAATTTAACAAGATTGATTTCCAGATTTCGTTGAAAGATGTCTATGACAGGGTGGAATTTAAAAAGGAAGAACGTTCTGAGTCATTCAGACCATCATTATAAACAACAAATGAAATTATGTCCAAAGATCAACAATTACGAATTATTATCTCAGGTGGTGGAACCGGTGGCCATGTCTATCCTGGGATTGCAATAGCAAAGAAATTAAAAGAATTGCATTCGAATATTGAAATTACTTTTGTTGGTGTTAAGAATAGAATCGAAGCCAAAATTGTTCCCAAAGAAGGCTACCCGCTAAAAACAATTCACATTCGATATCTTCCTCGAAAATTTGGGATTAAAACCGTAAGCTTCTTTTTCTCTTTAATAATTGGCTTGTTTCAATCTTTTGTATTTCTCATTCGCTTTAAGCCATATACTGTTGTTGGCACAGGGGGCTATGTGAGCTGGCCAGTGGTTTATGCGGCTCATCTATTGGGCATTCCAACGCTGATTCAGGAGCAAAATAGCTTTCCCGGCATCGCTACTCGTGTTCTGACTTCAAAAGTGGATGAAGTTCATCTAGCCTTTGAGGAAGCGATCAAATATTTAAACAAAGTAAAGCATAAAGAAAAATTTAAAATAACTGGCAACCCAATTCGATTATCTTCGGAACCAATTGATCGCTCTTCAGCATTAGAAAGATTCAACCTTGAGGATAATAAAAAAACTTTGCTCCTCTTTGGTGGCAGCCAGGGAGCAGTTGCATTAAACAAGGCGTTATTGGACGCTCTGCCCAATCTTTCAACCCAAATCCAGATTATCTGGCAGACAGGCGAACCAGATTTTGAACAAATGCAAAAAGGCTGTCAGCAATTTGCCCATAAAATTTTTATTAAACCTTACATCTATAACATGGCTGAAGCCTACGCGGTAGCGGATCTGGCGTTTTGTCGCGCTGGTGCAATTACGATTGCCGAACTCGTCCAGGTAACAGTTCCAGCTATTTTTGTTCCCTTACCACATGCAGCAGAAGGGCATCAGGAGAAAAACGCTCGAGTGCTGGTTGATGCGAATGCGTCGGAGATGATTTTACAGCAACATTTATCAGGAGAATTACTCAAAGAGAAAATTGAAGCATTAATTTTCAATGATCAAAAGCTATTTGAATTCAAAGAAAATCTCAGTAAATTCCATTATCCCGATGCGGCTGGTGAGATTGCCAGACGGGTGATTCATTTAGCTAAAAAGAACTAACCAGCGATGGAAAAGATCTGCGTAATCATCCCTGCCTACAATGTTGAGGCTACAATTGCGAAAGTCATTTCTCAAGTCAGCAAATTTATTAACACCAATCATGTCGTTGTTATTAACGATGGTTCATCAGATCAAACAGGACTTGTTGCTACCAGAACGAACACTGTAGTATTATGGAATGAAATCAATCGAGGGAAAGGATATTCCTTAAAAAAAGGTTTTCAATACGCAGTCCAGAATAGCTACGAAGCTATCATCACACTTGATGGCGATCTCCAGCATGATCCCCTTGAAATCCCCAGGTTCATTGATTGTTATTTTAGAACAAATGCTGATCTCATCCTGGGAGATCGAACAGGTGATTTTTCAAATATGCCGCTGGATCGGCAATTCAGTAATAAAATGACGTCATTGATTGTCTCTATTTTAGTGAACCAAAGAATTCGAGATAGCCAGACAGGTTATCGGCTTATCAAAACTGAATTGCTGAAATCGATTTCATTAATCAGCAACTATTATGAGACAGAATCAGAACTGCTTATAAAAGCTCTGTTGAATCGATACAAAATCGCCCATGTACCAATTAAAACGATTTATAACGCTCAACAAAGCCATATTCATCGGTTTGTGGATACGTTACGGTTTTTACGAATTGTTATTCTAAGTTTATTTCAAAAGTGAAGATAAAATTCTCTGTAAGTTTAATTTCATGAAAAATTTAAAAAGTCCAGAAAATATCCATTTTTTTATTGACTTCAACATTAAAATTTATTATATTCTAACCCTTTAAAATTAAGAAATAGACTAAGAGGGCGTAGCTCAGTTAGGTAGAGCATCCCGATTTTATCGGGAGGGTCGAGAGTGCATCATTGGAAAAGAATTATTACCTCTTAGTTTAGACAAGTAAACTATACATTCTAATTAGTCTGTCTGAAAAGTATCAATTATTCTTAAAAGCTGTCATTCCGAACGAAGTGAGGAATCTGATTTTTACGAAAATAGTGGACTTACAGATTTCTCCCTTCGGTCGAAATGACATAAAGTTATTTTCCGGACAGACACTAATTAGAAAAAAAGATTTATTATCGTGAGGGCGTAGCTCAGTTAGGTAGAGCAACGGCCTTTTAAGCCGTGGGTCGAGAGTTCGATTCTCTCCGCCCTCACAAAACCGCGCCTATAGCTCAATTGGCAGAGCAGCTGACTCTTAATCAGCAGGTTCGGGGTTCGATTCCCTGTGGGCGCACTTAAAATAATCAATCAATTACCTGCCTTTATGTTTGCCTATCAATGTCCTCAACAAAACTTTTATGCACGTAAAAATTATTGAAATTAAATTTCAAGATAATTCTTATCTCCCTAAATTGGCATTCACTTAAGCAGTATAGCTTTTTTCAGGGAGGAATATTTATTATTAAACTTAATTTGATAAAAATATATTCCTGAACCCTGGTCACCTGCAATCCAACGAATTGAAACTGGACCACTGCCATGAGGATTATGCTTAATTGTTGTTACTAATTGCCCATTAATATTGTAAATTTTCAATTCAACTTCGCCTGGTTCTGGAATCTCAAAATTAATATTAGTTGCATAATTAAATGGATTGGGATAGTTCTGACCTGGAATGAATGCCATTTTGTGACTGGTTTCATTGGTGGTCTTTGCAAAAACAGCGTTCCGTTTTCCAGGAGTTCCATAATTTGCTGAAGCGGCCCAGTTAGCTGCAATAGCATTATCTATAGATGGATTTATTAATTCAAGAGTAGGCCCATTTCCATCAGGTTCAGTCGACCACGGCGGACTGTCATCATAAGTTAGTGAATCGACCAGATTAGCTGATTTATCGAAAAGTCTAATTAATTCGCCATCGCCACCTAATCCGAAATCAAAATCGCCAGTGATATTTGTAACACCTGGGAATAAGTCCTGGAACTTTAACAAATTTCTACAAAGGACAAGATAACCATGGGAAATGATTTCTGTTTTTTCTGGCAATGTAAATAAGTGTGCGTCATTTCCATCTTTAAAGATCCAGCCTGATAGGTCAATTTCAAAATTATGGGGATTGTGAAGCTCCACCCAGTCCTCAGGGTCAAAATCATTGGATGAATTATAGTTAATTTCATTAATAACGACCAGATCACTGAAGTCTGAATGGACAACGAATTTATTCCATGAATCGAATCCATCAGTGACATTACCCCCATCTGTTGCACTAACCAGCCAAAAATATTCCCCTTCAGCGGGAAGCCTGGGCAAAGTAAATAATGTGTCTGTAATCCCTCGAAAGGTTATGGTATAGCTGTCGATAAAATATTTTCTATCGCTATATTTCAATGTATAACTAATCCTATCACCATCGGGATCTGTTGATGGATGCCAATTTAAACTGACGGAATCAGTGAAAATATCTATTACTCTTTCGATACGGAATGATGTCGGATAGTGATTGAATTGGTTCTGTAAATAAGTATCGCGATTGTTAATAAAATTTCTATCCTCTGCTATAACTTTTTCCCAGGCTGTGGTATTGGGGACATCATCTGAACTATCCTGCTCAACTGAAAAAGCCAGAATTGATTTGAGACTATCAATGATTGGAAACAGGTAGTTTGCATTAAAAATTGTATTGGAAAGCTCATATATTCTATTCTTAATGTCTTTAAAAATCGGTTTACAGAGGATGGCTCGCTCTAAAAAAGGATTATCGGGAACACCATATCCTGAACTACGATGGTAAGGATAATTCAAACCATACAGATTGAAAGATAAGTCCAGATCCCAGGGAAATATTATCCATTTATTGCTGATATGGATGTCATGATATAAATAGTAATTATGATAATAGGTGCTGCCATTGGCGATAAGCATATTCAAGGCAATGAGGTTTACCATTTTTTTGTAGTCAAAATTGACAGAGGCAAAATTCAAATAATCATAATCGGGGACTGCATTTAATGTTTGGATAAAATCTTCTAAATCATCTCGATCAGATTTTTTATTGGTTTTTTTCTCCCAGTGATAATAAACATCGTCGAAAATACTTAAACAGGCACCATCTCTGGCCGCTTTATAAAGGTTGCCCTCCGGATTGAAACCATTGGTAACCAGAAAATCTTCGTCCATATTTTCGATTCGAATATACAAGCCGCGGAATTTGCCATTTATGTATAACCTCGCTGGTTCTGCTTCAAAACAGGGGTGCCCCGACTCACGCATTAATCGACTCGCCAGGATGGAATGAAGATAACTTTTATCCAGGTAATCAGCATTAAAATTTAGTTCTTTTCGACCATTGGAGAAATTTTCTCCATCAAATTTGATTTTAAAGGACTTCTTGGGTAATTCACGAGAACTATCCCCCCGAATCCGCAACCGGACATTTAAGTATGTTTTATTTTGGTGGGCAAAAGTAACCGGGATATAATGATCCTTGAAAGGATTATCGTAAATGTATTTAAAGCTGTCGGGATCGCAGGTGATAAAATATTCTTTAATAGGCGATAAATCTGCCTGTGCGAGAGCTGAAGCCGGTATTGCGATTACGCTTATTATAAGGATGAGCTTACTCAATATGACTCCTAACCAGGATAAGACAAATTCAAAACAAGAAATAGAACACATGTTGTGACGCGGATTTCGCTGATCTTCGCGGAGTCATTTTTAATATAATCCACGTCATCTGTGTCATCCGTTCTATAAATCTCTGTCCGTTGTGCACAGAATTTATTGTTTAGATACACGAATTCTACCCATATCCGTCCCATCATTTGCCTTCCCTTTTCCCGGCGAATTTGGGATTAAGTAGAAATCCTCGTCAAATTCAGGCACACCGGTTATACAAAACGGGTAATGGTCATATTCGGGATCGTTGGTCATCGAGTAACTGATGACGATGCCGCTATCCACAGGCGCGCCGGTTTTCAAATCAAAATTATAGATATTATCTTTATTATTAAAAACAATAGTATTTTCAACAATCATTCTTCCCCAACAGCCCCAATTGTATGAATCTCCAAAACGGAGTCCAATATCGTTGTCAACGAGAACGCAATGATTTATAAAAACATCAGGATTTCCATAACCAGCTTCAATACCCTGCTCACAATTTTTGACGACCGTGTTGTACACCTTCACCCAATTGCCATTCGATCCGGCAATCCCTTCATGGATAAAATCTTCAAGCCAGCAATTGTTGATTTCTAGCCGGGCTTTGTTATGATCAATGGCATCATCCTTACCTGTTATAATATAACAATTTTCGACACGTGACGGTTCATCGGAATCCGGATAGACATCTGCAAAATAGAATCCATCATTATCATCATCAATAAAAATGGTATCATCGTTTGGAATGTCGAGCACGTAGCTGTTGGAAATCTGCACCACGCTATAATGAAATTCTCCCCCGGTATCACAACGGGAAATCAAGCAATTGTGGAGATTCATTCGAGCCCGGTTTGCGCCCAGGGCTTTTCCCACGTTATCAAAAAAATAGCAATGTACCAGTGAAATTTCTGAATCATCCGCTTTCAAAATGGGCTGACTATTCGAATGTCCGAAAATTCGATTATCGTCTGCGCCACCATTGATAAAAAAACAATACTTTAAAGACCCTGTTGAATTATTTATTGCAATTCCGCCCCAGGGCGCTTCCCAATTTTTTGAAATAAATTGAACAGGCTTATCTTTGGTACCTTCAACCAGCAATGTTCCGTTTATGGTTAGATTAACCCGGTCATCCAAAAATATTCGAGCGCCCTGTTTAATCCGCAGTTCAGTACCAGTTGCAATCTTCAAATCTCCGGTGATATGATGGTCGTATTGGTTAGCCCAAATTTCAATTGGCTTGTCGATTGTCCCCGCATAACTTTTTACAGGGATGGTATCAACAACCATGATTTTCTTTTGTCCGGTGAATTTTTCAATTGTTATCTTAAAGTCTGCACTGGTTTGAACTTTTGTCAATAAACATCCCGCGCCTTTTTTGAGGCTGATCAAGTCATTTTCCAGTACTGCGTTTTTTGATTGAAATCGAAATTTATTTGATATACGCGGATCGATCTCAATATTATTTTTTAATGCAAAAACCACAACGGGAAAATAGTCTTTTGACCTTATTCTTGGTGGAGAAATTATTTCAGCCGTGGCGATCGATGGATCGGTCGGATTTGATATAATTACACTGTCACAATTAGAACGGGTCAGTAAAAGAAAAAATAAGAATGAAATTTTCAAAAAATTTGAGTTAGACATCTAATATCCATTGATTTTGGCAAATTTAACTGCGCACCAAGATTCTAAGAAACGGTCAAATGTACCCTTTCAATAGTTCCAAATTTTGAACCCGGATTATTCAAAAATTTTAACCACGAAGACACGAAGTAATTAAAAATCAGAAGATTAGAATCAAAACACAGGGAAAAATTTTAGTAGTGTCTCTGTGCAATCTCTGTTGCCCCCGTGACTCCTTGTAGAGTTTCTTCAATGTCAGTTCAGCAAAATCGCTTTGTTAACTGCTGATTTCCGACCATCTAATTCAATTTGATAGAGATAAATACCGGAGCTAAAACCTGTTAAATCAAAGATAACAGATCGTTCACCAGTGCGTGGTTTGATGCGTTTTATCAATTGCCCTTTTATATTGTAAATTTTAATTACCACTGCTGCCGGCTCAGCAAGGTCAAAGTCAATTCGCGTTTTATGATTAAACGGATTGGGGTAATTTTGATATATGCGAAACTGACGAGGCTGAACTTGATTCTCAACAACACCGGTATAAACACTATTTTGTTTACCTGGTGTCCCATGATTGGTTGAAGCATCCCAATTTTTAGCCAGGGAATTATCCAGCGATGGGTGCAACAATTCAAGCGTTGCACCGCTGCCGTCCGCTTCAATGGGCCAGGGTGGATCGTCATCATAAACAAGTGAATCTATGAGATTACCGGCAATATCAAATAACCTGATAAGCTCTCCGCTACCGCTGAGCCCGAAATCAAAATCACCGACATAATTGTTCACTTCGGGGAAAAAATGATTAATCTTTGATTGGCTTCGGCAAAGGACTAAATAGTCTTTTTGATTGATGATCGTCTTATCTGGAAAAACAAAAATATGGTTATCATCCTCATCTTTAAAATACCATCCTGAAATATCAACAAAAAAATCGTTCGGATTATAAAGCTCGACCCAATCTTCGGTATCCAGGCTGTCGGCTGAATTATAATTAATTTCATTAATCACAATCGAAACTGGATTAATTTGAAAAATAGTAACGGTGTCGCAAGCTGCAGCAATCAAATCGGTTAATGTTGACGAAACGAGCTTTAACGTGTCACCAATGTCAATGTTAAAAAAGAAATTACCGATGACTTTATTACTACTAAAATGATGCGCTGCTAATGTTTTGTGTGTTGTTAAAATTAGGGTATCTTTTCCACTTAAAATAGAATTTTCAGGTAATAAAAAGTTATGAAAATATGCTCCTGCCTGGAAGCAGCAATAAGAAACATCAATGTCCTCTGAGGCAACATTAATGATCTCGACAAAATAATCGTTTTTGTTTTTATAGACGTTACCAAAACTAACTTGTTGATTCAAGTTTTCAAAGTTTCGATTTACGTTTATGGCATAGGTATTAGTTCTATAAAAATTGATATAGAACAAACCATTGGCCGGATAGTAAAAATCTGATCCCTTGAAACAGAATGGAATCAGTCCTGAATCACTGGTTGCAAAAGTCAAACTATTCCCATAAATTAAATCATCGGCTGCCTGATCATGATGCATCCCATCATCGAACAATTTCAGCGTTTCAATGGTAAAGTGATCGGCCCACACACCCCATGTTAGATTTTTCGTATATTGCAATTCAATTGGCTGCGGGCTTTCAGATTTTACTCTGAAAATAACTGTAGGATTCACCTGGGACGGAAAAGGATTTGAACAAAAAAATTCCGAGAGCAAGATTTTTTCAAAATAACTAAAACCTTCTAAAAATGAGGTTCTTGCCTGGATAAAGCTTTTTAAATGATCGACTGCATTATCAAATCCGCTATTACTGGCAAATTTGTTGTGATCTTGATAGACATCATTTTTTATTCGATCATAAGTCGAATCGATTGCGGAGATCAAATAATCGAAACCACCATGAATAATTTGATTGACATTATCCCAGAATTTATTTCTCCATAATTCAAACTCCATCAATCGTTGAAACAGAATTTGATGATCCAGGGGACTGCCCTGGTAAAACTGTTCATAAGAAACATGATAATTTCCCCGGAAATCATTGCCATAAGTCGCATCGTTATCCCAGGGAAAAATTTCCCATTTATTTTTATCGTTATTGAAAAAGAGAAATAAATTTTTGGTAAAACAATCCTGCCCGACGATGACAAACTCGACCGCGAAATAATTCAACACATTGTCTAAATCAATCTCATTTCCAATACCTTGTTCAAAATCAGATTTTGTCCAATAAAACAACTTGCTGAAAAGCATCTGGATATCGGTAAAATCAAGCGCCTCCCCTAGTTTTTTATCCCAATTATCGCTATAATAGTCATAATGGGTTAACGGCGTCATGCTTGCGCCGTGTATTTTTGCTTCATACAAGTTGTTTCACATATTCAGTATTCGGCGCGGGATACCCTGAATGCTGGAATAATCGCATTGCGATGTGGTTTCTCATCAATGACCTGTCCTGGTATTCCGCATTTAGATTAATCTTTTTAGCTTGAAAAATATTGTCGTTATTGTCAAATCTAATCGCCCAGCTTTTTTTAGGAAGGGTTCGAGCTGTTCCCCCGCGAAACCGGACTTCGCATCTGTATTCAGTACTATCATAAAAAAATACCGCGGGAAAATATTCTTCGATCCATGGATTTCGGTAGAGTTTTTTTAAATAAACCGAATCGATCTGGAGGTGATAGATCGGTAACGTGAGATCAAGGTCACTCGCATAACTAGTGGCAAAAAGAAGAAGTGGTAAGAGGATTAGAGAATATTTCATAAATACCTTGACTTATGAAACAAATTATTTTGTCCAGGTGTTTGCCTGATAACAACAATGCTCCGGTAATAAAAGTAAACTCACCTGATGACTAAATTGATTCCTTTAAATTTCGTTCCTTCGAGCGGATGCCCAGCCGCAGTTTCCATCTCGCTCCAATGATATTGAACATCAACATGGTTGGCAAAGAATTTAATACTTTCATTTGTGGGAAATAAAATTGAAGCGAGTTGAAACAAGCCGGCTATACCCACTCCATAACCTGTTGTTTGATAAATGACCTTTCCTTCGGGATCATTGTATTCACCTTCTCGAAAATAGAATGTCTCCAAACAGTTAATTTCCCATCCCTCTTTTTTGATGATGATTGGATTCGGCTTCCATTCGATCAAATCATGGCAAAAATCGATATCCCCCAGACCCGTCTGGTATTTAATTTCATAATCTG
>SMTZ1_10000711_pt1 | contig 31873 bp, 30 predicted proteins | sample DeeMarSWOR136_30_FD_25667 | JGI IMG/M metagenome (IMG submission 25667) | reverse complement strand
ACTGGAGACAGCGTTGGACTAGAAACTGGTGATGTCCGAGCAGAATTCCCTACTTTTAAAGATTTTCTTAATGCTTATAAAACTCAACTCAAATATTTAGCAGAACAATCGATTGAAATTAACAATTTCTTAGGAGAAGCGCACAAATATGTGCATCCAACTCCTCTTTTATCTAGTTTTTATGATGGACCGCTACATAAGGGTAAAGATCTTATTCATGGAGGAGCTATATATAATACTTCAGGAGTTGCTCTTGTAGCTTTAACGGATGTAGTTGATAGTTTGTTAGTGATAAAGGATCTTGTGTATGATAAGAAAGAATTTGATTTTTCAACATTGATGGATGGTATTGATAACAATTTTGGAAATGGATACGAATCCATGTTAAAAAAAATCGAACAAGTTCCAAAATTTGGCTCTGGTGAAGATGGTACTATAGAACTTGCTCAAGATATAATAAATTTTTGTTACGATGTATATAATTCTGTGGAAAATTATAGAGGGGGCAAATATTTAGTAGGATATTGGTCAATTAGTTATCATACAGGATTTGGAATGTTAACTGGAGCCTTACCTTCTGGTAGAAAAAAAGGAAAAGCATTAACTCCCGGATTAACACCTGCTGCTGGCACTACGGATATTTTACTTCCAAGTATTCATAGTGTGGCAAGTTTAAATTATTTAAAAATGGCAAATAATGCCTCTTATAACGTAAAATTATTACCACATGCTGGAGACTCCCATGAAGAAACATTAGACCTTTTTACAAGCTATGTTCAGAGCTTCTTTGATTTAAATGGCATGCAATGGCAATTCAATGTTATATCTTCAGATACTTTAAGGGATGCCGTTGCAAACCCAGTAGATTATCGGTGGCTTTTAGTGAGAGTCTCAGGATATAATGCATATTTCACAAAATTAAATAAAAACATGCAATTAGAATTAATTGAACGACATGAATATAAATCAAGGTAATTATTATTGAAATATATATAAATACGTTTTGATTTAATCTAAATTTTTAATTTTTATTTCTTTTTTACTTTTGCAAATAATTAGAAAATTTTGATGATGAGCAATCAACCTTTAATAGTGGATGTTAAAAGGAACGCTTTAGACGATGGACCGGGAATTCGAACCCTAATCTTTTTTAAAGGTTGCCCCCTTTCATGTATATGGTGCCAAAATCCAGAAGCAAAATCACCCTTTAAGGAATTATATTTTGATAAAGAACTTTGCAGTGAATGTCAAAAATGTTTAGAAGTTTGTGACCAAAAAGCAATCAAATTCGATTACAAATATCGTATTGATCGTAGTCTTTGTACTTTATGTGGCAATTGTATTGAAGTTTGCACTAATAGTGCTTTAAAGTTTGTGGGCAAAGAATATAGCATCAATGAGCTTATAGAAATCATTTTAAAGGATAAAATATTTTACGATAATTCTGGAGGAGGTATCACATTTTCAGGTGGTGAACCACTTTATCATATGGAATTTATCCACAAATTACTAAAAAAGTTGAAAGAACATAAAATAAATGTGTGTATTGAAACTTGTGGATTTTATAATCGTTCAAAGTTTAATGAACTAATATTGCCTTTAGTAGATTTAATTTACTTTGATTTAAAGCTTTTTAACTCAAAAATTCATGCGCAATATTGTAAAGTATCGAATGAACGAATACTTGAGAATTTTGAAGATTTGATTAACAATTCTTCCATTGAAGTATTACCTAGGATACCACTTATACCTGGTATAACAGATACAGATGAGAATCTGTCAAGTTTATCAAAATATTTAAATTCTTTAGGTATTAATCAAATTAGGTTATTACCCTATAATCCATTATGGCTTGATAAACCAGAAAAAATAGGAATTAAACCTTTATATCATCATCAAACATGGTTATCAGAAGAAGAAAAAAAAAGAGTGAAGTCTCATTTTTTAAATTTTATAACTAATGATTTCTAATTATGATAACCTCTAAAATTATTATAAACAAAAAAAAAAAATTAATATAAATCTTTAATTAAGAACTCTAAATCAAGTTTAGTCAAAGTTTCTTTTAATGGATAGCCATTTTCAGGATTCCATCCAATTTTTTCACAAAATCCCTTATAATCTTCTCTGTAATCAATTGTTTTTCCTCTGTGGGGACCACTTTCAAATGGTGGATCCCCTATTACCCTTCCCGGAATTTCATTAGTAGCCATAATTACTCCCTCTCGAATAGTAAATGCTTGTCTTAGGGTATGAATCCGATATCCTACTTTGAAAATCTCTTCAATTGAAAGATCCCAACCTGCTACAGCTTTAATTAACTTTCTTAAAGGATATTGTTGATAAAGATTAAGGAATTCGCACAATCCCAGAGCATTCGTCGCTTGCTTTAATCCTACAACTATTTTTTGGGCTTTATATCTATCATCTCCAGCACGTTTCCATCTTTTTGGTAAACTTAATCCATCTATAAGACCATTAGGTTTGATTAGAGGGCCTATTGCCATAATATCGATGCTTGGAGTAGTATGTCTTCCGGGAGTTGGATCAAAAGCATAACTCATCCCTAATGATTTGAAAAATTTAGCATCATGCATAGCAAGTTCTTGGCCCATCGAATGCATAGCATACTTTTCACTATCCTTTCCAATCTTTTCCGATGCCTTTTTTGAGCCATCCGCTAAATAATCACCAAAACCTTCTCTGTTTATAATCTTTTTCAACAATTCAATAATTGCTTGTGAATTACCCCAATTTAATTCTAATCCATCTGTTTCATCTTTATTTAATAATCCCTTTTCATAGCATTCTATCGCAAAAGCAATCGTAGCTCCTGCTGAAATAGTATCTATTCCTGCTCGATTACATAAATCACTTACGGTAATTATAGATAAAAGATTATCATTAAGACACATATGACCAAAAGAAGCACACGTTTCATATTCAGGAAGGTGAGTCTCTTCAATATGTAATTCAGGTACTTTTAAAATACCTCCACATTGAACTGCGCATGAAAAACACCCATATTCTTTTTGTTTATACTTATTTAATTCTAACCCTGAGAATTTTTGAAGTCTTTCCGTTGGAAAATCCTCAATAGAACTCCCACCCCAATTTTTAATTGGTGAATCACCCGCTTGACCTGAAGCAACATTTAACCCACTTGTTCCCAGGCTTCTATAACTAGTTATTGTATTGGAAGTTGTCATCGCATCATTGTATTCTTTAGTTATTTTTATTAAAGCATCCTTATCCGCAACTTCAACTTTTTTATTCCCTTGTAGTACAATAGCTTTTAGTTTCTTCGAACCCATTACTGCTCCTAATCCACATCTCGCTGCGATTCGACCTTTATCAGTTACAACTCCCGAAATCAAAGAAATCTTTTCTCCAGCGGGACCTATACAAGCGACTTTAGCATTTCCGTACTTTTCCTTTAACTTATCTTCTGTTTGTACTGTATCCATACCCCATAGATCAGATGCGTCAACAAGTCTTTTATCTTCTTTAATCATCATGAAATATTTAGGATCTTTAGATACTCCTTTAATCAAAATTCCATCATACCCACATTTCTTAATTTCAGGTCCAAAGTATCCCCCTGAATTGGCGTCACCCCAAGTGCCTGTGAGAGGAGACTTTCCTGCGGTCATATAACGACCACTTAGGGGAGAGGTAGTACCCGTTAATAAACCAGGAAAATAACCTAAAATAGCTTCTGGAGCTAAAGGATCAGTCTTAGGTGGTAAATGATCGTAAATTAATTTGCACGCTAAACCATAACCACCAAAATATTGATGATAAAGTTTATCTGGTAGCTTTTCTTCCCTAATTGAATCATTGGTAAGATCTATCCATAAAACTTTTCCAAAATATCCGTTTGGCATAAGCATTCTCACATTTTTATAATTTTGCTAGATCTATAAACTAACAAAAATTTAGAATTATACAATATTTTAATTTGAAACTATTTATATCTTTATCAATTTTAAATAGCAAAATTGGACTACTGTAATTTTAAGATATAGAACAAATTTACAATTATTATAATAATTATCTGACTAAAAGTGAAATTGGAAAGAATTAATATTGTAAAAAAAGTGCTTAATAAAATTGATCCAAACATGGTAAGAGTATTCTTACCGTGAGTCTTAAAACACCCAAGAAGTTTTGGAGCAATGATAAAATTAGCAAGAGCTTATAAAAAAGCACGTAGGATAAGATATGAGGAATTAATGAGAAACGAACTCAAAATTATAAGAGAGAGTGAACACTTACTAGAAACAAAAGGATCTCCATGTGCATTTTTTTCTCATCCTGAAGAGGTAAACTGTTTAGCAAGAAAAGTAAAAGCTTATAGAACCTGTGTTTAACTTTTTTTAAAATAGTTTTTCTGGAATTTTTTATTAAACCATAAATATGTTTTCAAATAACTATTGCTAAAAAGATTTAAGTATTACTTTCAAAATTAACTTAATAAAAGTAACATAAATTTCAATTGAGTTAAAAATGAGTGAAGCTGAACTAGAACAAATTGATAATTTTCTTTTTGACCATGCTATGGAGCGTTTTGAGAAAATCTTTAAGTATATGTTAATGGGACAAAAAAGGCTTAAATCATATATTATGTTAGTTGTAAGAGCTTTGGTTCGTTGTGTATACCATATTGACAAAGAGATTTATTTGAAAGATATACTTGAAGTAGTCATGGCAGAAGCAGATTATATGTTCAAAGAAGATCCTTTCAAGATAGATTTTAAAAGTATTGCCAGGATCAGATATTCTGAGGAATTTCAAAATTTAATTAAGAGCGAAATTCATGAATGGATAATTTTTCTTGTTGATAATAAAAAAGTCCCTGCCCAATTTAAATATGAAAGGTTCCTAGGAAGATTATCCAATAATTAAAGGAATTTTTTTTTAAATTTCTTATAAATAAATGGTATATTTAGTTATGAAATCAAATATAGCTGAAAAAATTGGTAGGAGATGGTTTGAAGAACTGTGGGGAAAACCAGATATAGATGTTGCAGATGAGATTGTTGATCCAAATTATAAACCTGATTGGATTCACATAGATGCTAAGGGCCCTGCCCAAGTTAAACATGAAATAAAATATTTTCGTTCTATCTTTCCAGATCTCAAATATGAGATAATAGAAATTAAAGGAGAAGAAGATAAAGTTTGGGTTCGATATAAAGGCAGAGGGACCCACCAAGGAGAGGGTTGGGGCTTCAAACCTTCAAACAACATAGTAGAATTTGAAGGTGCTACTATATTATACCTAAATTCTGAGGAAAAAGTAATAGATCGATGGGGTGCGTTCTGTTTTTATGACATCTTTGCAGATTTGGGTCTTCTTCCTTCTTTTGGGGAATTACATAAATTTTTCTTAGATTACAAGAGATAAAGCTCTAGAAGTTAATTTTTTGAAGGTGACGCATAACAGTATGAGCAATTATGCTTACATTTAAAGATTCCCGTATAACCTCCAATATCCTTCGACTTAAAACAACCACAACCGCTTCTTTGGCCAGTATCTCTAATTTTTGGTATAACCTCCCCTACTAATTCTTCAATCTTAAATGCATCAATACAATGAGCTTGTTCTATACCTCTTATTTTTAATAATTTGGGCTGACAACATGCCTTCATCTGGATATCATACTGATCACATATTTTTATTAATTTTCCAAGAATTTCTTCTTTCTTCTTAAAAAGAGGATCAATAGGTGTATAACCCCTTGAATTCATTCGAGCTTTCACTTTTGGATAAATAGTTGCAAAAGAGAATGTCATTTCTTTGAATCCTAAAGCAGAAATTGCTTTCATTATATATTCAAATTTATCTAAATTGCTCCTAATTTCATTCTGATTTTTTTTAAAAAGTATAATTGGGTCAAATCTATAACTAATAGCTTTTAAACTAAAGTTTTCAATTAACCATTTTAATTGACTAAACCTCTCTTCTAAAGAGATCCTTAGATTACTTTCTAAAACAGAAGGAGAATTTATTGTAAATTGGAAATAATGTCCTTTATACAAATTGAAAATTTCCTGATTAACTTTATAGGTTTGAATCCAACGCTTAAAATTTTTACTCCACCATACCCAACATTTCACATCTTCAGGTTTTAAAGATACTCTAGAAATTTGTTTTCTATTAAAAGGATTTACCACATCCACAAAACCAGTTTTTATTTTATCCATTACCCAATCCATCAAAAATGCTGGAATGTCAGTCCGACGAGAACAAGAAATTATGGGAAAAGAAACTGGTTGAGTTGAAACTTCTAAATGTTTAGCCATCTCATTAATTACTAATTTTAGTTATATTAAAAATCCAACTAGATAAAAAATTGTATCTATCTGCATTATTACAAAATTAATTTTCCTTTACTTTAATGTAATCTCCTTCAAATGATCTTATAATAATGATTTCAAAAGGTTTCATACTCAAATCTGATTTTTAATAAATTAATGTAAATACAACTTCATAGCTGAGATAAAAAGATCTCGTTTTGATCTATCTGATAAACTTTCGTCAATATGGATAAGTTGACTATCATCTTTAAGTTCATTTGTAAGTTTTCTACGTAAGAGCTCATCAAAAATTAACAAATGAGGATTGATAAAAGCAGATCCTCTAATTATCTCTTTTCTTATCATTTTTCTAAATTTTGGATCTAACCATATTTGAAAAGGTCCTGGACTATGCTCTGCTTTATGTTTTACAGAAAAATTCTTTTTTAATGAGTTAATAACATCATAAACGGTCTCACAGATCAAACTGAGTTTATGTCTTTTTTCCTTATAGAAATAATCAATAGGTACCGGTAAGCGAATATGTAATAATAATCCTTGTCCTTTCCGAAAGTTAATATGTCCATATTCGAATATTACTTGGTGGAAGCCATGATTTGTAAAGATTTTATTTATTTCATTAACTATTTTGGGCAAAAATTTTGGTTCGCTTAAAATATCTTCAAATCCTGGAAATGCTATAAATTTTTCTGAAGAATTTGTTGATTGACTTAATATTCCAAATGATGATCTTTCTTGAAGATACTCTTGAAATTCCACTTCATTTAAAGATTCCCAGTTACATTTAGTAATTAATATCATTTTTTCCACAAATTTATTAACATCCTCATTTGAACCTTTTATTATTACAGCCCACTTTATTGGTATGGAATTATTAAGATTCATTGACAATTCTTTGAATTTACCTGGCAAATATTCAAGGGAAACAACAAATTCACTAATTAAAGGAAATATTTTAGATTCTAAAACTGATTGTAACCCATCAAACGCTAAATCTATATCATAACCATATAAAATCGCTTGTTTTAAATTGCTGGACGGTTTATATAACTTAAACAAACCATTTAAAATCACTCCAAAATATCCATTTCCTCCAACAACTCTTTTGAATAGCGCATTATCTTTTTCTATTTCGATAATTTCTCCATTAATTTTCATAATACGAATTTTCACAAGCCAATCTTCTACTGCTCCTAACTTTCCAGAGGTTATACCGCTAGCATTTGATGAAATTATACCCCCAACTCTTACTGGAAGTTTATATGCGCTTGCGGGTTGAACTGGAAAAATGTATTTTCCATTGGTTCTAAATGGAATCAGTTTAATTAGATCTGATACTAAGACACGTTGTTCTACATTAATTTCTTCTTTTAATATATTAAGATTAATAGGAGAATCAAAAGAATGTAAATTTGCAAGATCAACAATAATTCCATAATTTGAATATCCTCCTGATAACCCAGTTTTACCTGAAGCGAATGTTATTGGTATTTTAAAATTTTGGGAAGTTAAAACAATATAGCGCAATTGAACTTCCGATAATGGTCGAAAGAGGATATATGGAGTTAATGATAATAGAGAAGGGTCTCTTATCGAATTAGAATGGATTTTATTATCAATAAGCATCTTAAATCCCGATTGTAAACCCTCTTTCTTCTTAGGTTTTTCAGTCTCGTCATTAAATTTAATAGAACTTACTTTAATAAAACCTTGATTTTCCATTGTTTCTAAAAATTGCTTCCAAGGTAACCTCTCACGCAATTCTTTTATTAGATGATTCTCTTTATTCTTTTCGATTCTATTATTCAAAATTTTTTAACCAGTTAGTAATATTTGCGAGACTGGCTCTAGATATCTTTTCCTTTTTTCTAAGAGCATGTGTTTCTAATGAGAAATATCCCTTATATCCATGATCAATTGCTTGTTTAAAGAGTGGAATATAATCAATTTTTCCCTCGCCAACAACAGTAAAATTTGCAAACAAATGAAAATATCTACGTATTGGGTCTTTGATGTGAATATGCCCAACTAAATTTTTTTTATAAAAATATTCATATGTGTCCACTGTTGTAGATTCACCCTTAACATAGTAATTACCTGGATCTAAAATTAGTTTTATATTATCAGAATTAATTTCCTCAAAGAATCTTTTAGTGCTTTTGACGTCATCAACAAACATATAGTAATCGTTTTCTAGTAACAATATTTTATTTAATTTCTCCGCTTTTTCAGCATAAGTCTGCATTATATTTATCATTTTCTGCCATCTATCTTTTATCCCCTTACTCCCTCTCTTAAAAAATGAGAAAACTCTAATAAAAGGGGTATCAAAATAGTCTGATATTTCAACAAGTCTTTCAAACAAACTCAAATTATAGTCAGGATTTTTTCTAAAGCTTTCTTTTTTTGTTCTTGTGTATTTTGCACCCGGAAGGTTGCATTTACCGAAAGGGCCAGTTACTACAGCCACTTTCATATCATGCTTGTTTAGAAAATCTTTTAGCTTTCCAAGCTCATTATTAGTAAAAAGGACAATATTTTTATTCCATATTTTCCTTAAATCAACCGTTTTTACACCATATTCTGATGCTATATCTAGGGCTTTATTAAAATTTTGGCTAATTTCATCAGTAATAACACATAATTGATCTATTTTACTCATTGGTTTTATTCCTTTTGAGTTACTTTAAATTTATTGTTTACCATATTCTTATCCTATCTCTTCGATTTGGGCCTGTCTTTTTCCCAATATAAATGAGCAAATTATAATTAACATAACAGCTATAGCAAAATACACTACTGATAATATACTCGGAGGCATTAATAAAAATACTACAAAATATAAAATTGAAGGCGTTATTTGTACTGGAACATTTTGAATAGGAACTAAATTTCCTGCCTGCCCATATCGTAAAGCTTCCGCCATTTTAGTAACTCCAAAAATATTAACTATGATGAGGATAGTGGATGAGATTATGAATAATAATAATTCCCCTAAGCTAAAAACTCCGCTAAATATTTGCGTAATACCATTTATTAGTGGACTGACCCAGTAGTTTGATAATGAAAACATGATTCCTGATAAGAGGGCAAGTAATATCCCCCTATAATTTTTAACCTTTTTCTGGGCTAATTGAAACCCAATTCCTAATAAAGTTAGAATAAACGATGAGAGTCCTAGTCTAAAGATAAATTGAGATTCCAATAGGTTTACTCCAGCAATTTCAATTGATAATTCACTTAAACCCATTAACGAAATTGCAATAATCATCAGTAGAATAGCTAATATTTCAATTAATCTCAATTTTTCTCTAATAATTTTAATCGAGCCTATCGTTAGTATAATAAGTCCAGAAGCCATTAAACCGGGAACGATTGCTGGACCAATATATATTTGGGCTAATAAAAATAATATTGAACCCAAACCGAATCGAATAAAAATAGCAAATAACCACCTGGGTGTTCTTACTAAATTCTTCATTAATTTCGCTTCAGGAGCTAATTTATTTATAACAGTTTTCTCAATGATTAACCCAAAATAATGTGATTGTCCTGCTAAAATAGCAAATATAATTCCTATCCAATAAGAAGCAAGACCCATAGCTTTCGACCAGATATTTGAAATCTTTTCTATTAATAGTAAGTTAAATAATGATCTTTTAAAAAATTTAATTCTTTTAGAAATAACTCTAAACAATACCGAATTACATTATTAGGAGTTTTAGAGAAATTATTCCGAATATTCAAATCAATTAATTTCAAATTTAATTTTTAATTTTAACTTTTATGATCCCTTCGATTGAATGGATAGATAATAAAGTAAAAATGATTGATCAAACTCTATTACCTTATGAGCTTAAATTTCTAGAGTTTGATGATTATCGAGATGTAGCTGTTGCCATTAAAGTTATGAATATTAGAGGTGCTCCTGCTATAGGAGTAGCAGCTGCTATGGGTATGGCTTTAGCTACTATTGAATATAAGGACCTCCCAAAAGAAGAATTTCTAAAAAGAGTGGGAGAGGCTGCTGAGGCTATTCGAAATACAAGGCCTACTGCGTCGAACTTATTTTGGGCAGTAAATAGAATCTGGAAAATTACAAATTCCTTTCCAGATTGTCCTTCTAATATTTCTGAGCTTGTTGTAGAAGAAGCTAAATTAATGGCTCAGGAAGACATAAATGTAAACAAGAACATAGGGAAAAATGGAGCTACTTTGTTAGAGGATGGTGATGTTGTATTAACTCACTGTAACGCGGGATCTCTCGCTACAGTTCAATATGGTACTGCATTAGCTCCAATAAGAGCCGCAATAGAACAAGGAAAGAAGATTACTGTTATTGCTGATGAGACAAGACCGAGACTGCAGGGCGCACGATTAACAGCATATGAATTACATTATGATAAGATTCCTGTAAAAGTTATTTCTGATACATCTTCTGGTTTACTGATGCGTTTAGGAGAGATAGATAAAGTAATAGTTGGTACTGATCGAGTAACTTCAGACGCTGTGTTTAATAAAATTGGGACTTATTTAGTGGCACTTGCAGCAATGGATAATGATATTCCATTTTATGTAGCTGCACCAACCTCAACACTCTCTCTCAATGAAACTATTCAAGATGTCACTATTGAACAAAGGGATAGCAGTGAAGTGAGTAAAATCTTAGGGAAAGTCCAAATTGTACCCGATGGAGTTGAATGCTTAAATTATGCTTTTGATGTAACTCCATTTAGACTTGTAACAGGTATTATTACTGAAGATGGCCTATTCAATCCAGAAGAACTTTTACAGAGATATAAAGGAAAGTAAAAAATATTTCCCTATTTAAGATGGTTATGAAAAAATTTGGTTATTAGAAATTTCATTTAAAGTGGTATTTAATTCTTTTAGATTCTTTGTTTTTGAGATTTTAATCCTAATTTGGGTAGAATTTTCAATTTCTTTTGATAACCAGATTGAATTTCTTTTTAATTCTAGAAATTCATATCTTTCAGAAGAATAAGATAAATTTAGTTTGTCGTCAATAAACTCTTCAATACATTTTTTATAAATTTCAATTTTATTCATCAACTTATTTATATCATTTTTAAAAGAATTCTGATTATCATCTCTAGATGCATTTTTTATCTGACAGAATATTTCGGGTTTTCCCATTGTTCCTCTCCCAATCATAATCGCGTCTACATTAGTATAATCTATGAAATTCTTGGCTGTTTCTGGATTTACTATATCACCGTTTCCTATAACTGGAATTGAAATTAAATGTTTTACTTTTTTAATAAAATCTAAATCAAGCTGAGAATCGTTAAATCGATCTTTTACAGTTCTTCCATGAATAGTCAAGAAATCAATTCCAGAATCATCAATAATTTTAACAACTTCTTCAACATCATTAGGTTTCTCTAAACCAGTTCTTATTTTCAATGATATAGGATGTGAAGAGTATTTAACAGCAATACAAATTATTTGTTGTAACTGTTGTAAATTACCTAACAAATACCCTCCTTCCTTTGCTCTAATTGCTCTTTTAGAGGGACATCCTGCATTAATGTCTAATACATCGTATTTATAACTTTCAAGGAAATCGATAGATCTTTTTAGTGATTCTGGTTCTCCACCAATAAGTTGAACGCTTATTGGACGCTCTTTTTCTATTTTATATAAATCAGGATAAACAGATTTTGGTTCTTTTTCAATTCTTTTAGTGTAAAGCATTGGAACTGAAACTAACCCTATTTTATGAAATTTTCTGCAAAATCTTCTATAGGGCCCTGTAGTTACCTCCTGCATAGGTGCTAAAATTAAATTATTATCTAAAGAAAGAGAACCCAATTTCATTTTTCATTTAAACGATTTACTTAATAATTTTTACAACTTATAAACTAGAAATTTTTATAAAAATCAACTTTTAATTTAATTAACCAGTTTTAAGTATTTAGATCTTCAAAATATACCAAAATTGAAAAAATTTATTATGTCCGATTATATAAATGAATACGAATTCAGAAATCAACCAAAAAAAATAACTTACTTTAATGCAGATCCATTGAATCTAACTAAAGAATTAAATTTCTTTCATAATAAGAATAAATTTAGAAAAGAATTAACTCGTTTACAGTATCTCTTTCGAGATTATACTGGATTCTCTCTTATTGCCTCAGGAATTAGAGATTCTTTCTTGAAGGAGGAATACACCGAAAAATACTTATTGGTAATATTCACTGATAACGAAATTATCCATAAAGCTAATGATATGATAGAGAAGAATTTAGATATCGAATTTCAGCCTGGTTGCTATTACTTAGAAGCGAATTCGGAATATTTATTATTACTCTCTAAAGATATGAAAGGATTAGTAGCAGGAGTAGATAAAATGGAAGAAATCTTTACTCAAACTTTTAAACATTACTTTGAACAAAATAATATGAATGAATTTATTAAAATTCGTCCTTTTAAATTGTTTGACTGTGTAAATGAACTCTAAAACTTTGAATCCTAAAAATAATTTCTGATTGAAAATAACGATAAAAATATCATTAATCATAGAGATTATAATACAAATTTCCAGGGTTTTTGTCTCTTTAATTTGTAGGCTTTTTCTGCGTATTCTTCAACCATTCTATGAGTATTAAAATAACTAGCAAGTGAAATTGCATTTTTACATCTAAATAACCATTCATCATGATTCATATAGGTTGGAATTATTTCATTTTCTAAAATTTTATACAGTGCATTGGCATCAATATTCTTATCATTTGAGACTCCAGGATCTTTAGGGTTTGAATCATCCGGTCCAATTGCCCATCCTGCCATAGGATTCATGTGGTAACCCTCTAACCACCATCCATCTTGCACACTTAGATTAAGTACTCCATTTAATGCAGCTTTCATTCCACTGGTCCCACTCGCTTCTCGGTATCTCTCTGGAGTGTTAAGCCATACATCTACCCCAGATACAAGCATATGAGCTAAATCCATATTATAGTTCTCCATCATTACGACTTTAACCCCATAATTATCATATAAATACTCACCTGATTCATATATTTTTTTTATATAGTCTTTTCCCATCTGATCTTTAGGATGAGCCTTACCTGCGAATATAAATTGAACTTTACTTTGGCAGATTTTACCTAATCTATCAATCTCATTAAAAATTAGTATAGCTCTCTTATAAGTGGCAAACCGCCTAGCAAATCCAATCGTTATTAATTCTTCATCAAGCAAATTCCAGCTATGCCCTTTTTGATAACTAATTAGATTAAATTTATTTTCAATATGAGCATCAAAAAGATCCAAATCATCTAACTCAATAGCATTTTGGAGAATTGAAGGATTAGCTTTCCAATTTGGCCATTTTCTATCAAAAATTTTTCTAATAGGCTTTGATACCCAGAATGGTAGATGAATTCCATTAGTGATATAGTCAATTTCATACTTTGGAAACATTTTTTTTGATATCTCACCATGCTTTTTCGCAACTCCATTTCTATATCGAGAAAGATTCATTCCCAAAAATGTCATGTTTAATTGGCCATTATCTTCACCAAGCTTTTTAATTTTATCGGGCATTCTCTTTTCAAATACTTTTTGTACTAAATCATTATCAAATCGATCATGACCTGCGGGAACAGGTGTGTGAGTAGTAAATACTACTCTTTCCTTAATTTTCTCAATATCTCCATTCAGCATATTATATAGTTCAACCATAGCAAAGGATCCATGACCTTCATTGAGATGATATGTTTTGATATTGGTATATCCTAATGAATTTAACAATCTAACTCCACCTATTCCTAATATCATTTCCTGAACTATTCTATTCCATCGTGATGTGGAATCATACAAACTGCCTGTCATTTTTTTCATCCAATCTTCATTGCCATCGACATCAGTGGTGAGTAGATATATTGGTAGGATATGCCCTGATTGACCAACAACTTTATATAACCAAGCAGAGACTAACACATCTTTACTTTCAATTTTCACCGTAATTGGTTTTTCTACCCTATCAAATTCATAAAAGAAATTCCATTCTACTTCCTTTTCTTTCTGTTCTCCACTTTCGTTAAAAAGTTGATAAAAATATCCAGAACTATAGCAAAGACAGACTGCTACCATGGGGATTTCTAAATCGGCTGCAGATCTTACTGTATCTCCTGATAATACCCCCAAACCTCCACTATAAGTAGGTATATTAGAATCCATTCCTATTTCCATTGAAATATAGGCAACTGTTGTATTATTTTTTAAAGAATCATCTACTTCCATAACTTTACACTTTTTTAAATGTTAATGGTGTCAATAATTAAATCATACTATATTCTTATATATTGATCTTAAAAACCTTATTTTAAATTATTATGTTATACAAAAATTATAAAAAAAAAATATTAAGAAAACTATAGAATTTATATTTTTAATGATTTATTCTCAAGAATTTCTACTTTAATATGTGGGTCCTTTTTTTCCATCAATACCTTAAATTGATGTAAATCCTTCCCCCAGTTATGCATGGGTACTACGATCTCTGGCTGAATATCTAAGGCAGCATCACTAGCTTCTTCAAAATCCATAGTATAGGTCCCTCCACAAGGTAATAATGCAACAGTTATCTTTTTTTCAGCTAACTCTTTCATTTCAGGAATTCTCTCTGTATCTCCGGCATGGTATACACTCTTTCCCGCAGATTCAATAATGGTACCTGTCCATCCATTATTTTTAGGATGTGTAGCTTTCTTGATTGTATATGCAGGAACTAAAATGATAGAGAGATCTTTATAATCAAAACTTCTCCCCATTTTAAGAGGTTGACCATTAAATTCTTTTAAACTACTAGCTATGCTTTCAGGTCCTAATAAGATTGTATCTTCAGTCCACAATTTTTTAATGTCTGAATTAGAAAAATGGTCACCATGGGTATGAGACGTTACGATTATATCTGCCTTTTCTTCATCCTTTTTTATTTTATAAGGATCTAAATAAATCTTTCTCCCGCTAAACATTACAATTTTAAATGCTGCATGACCTAACCAAAATATTTCCATTTGCGAATCCAATATTTTCACCTTATTACAAATTTTAATAAGTTATATTTAAAAATTTATTTTTAAGAATATATAACTCTAATGGGGGTTTCCCAATAGAATTAATAACACGAAATTGAATTACTCTTCATCTTCTAAATCTAATTTAGGGTTACCTAAAGAAATTTTCTTAGAGATTCCAAAACTATCATAATTTTCTATTTCAAGTTTACTCAATCTCTCAAGATTTAAGTTGTTTTCAAAATTAGGAAGCTGATTTATTAAATTCGGTTTTGGAACTTTGTGAATTATTTTAGGTCTAATATTAGTCTTATTCAAAACTAAATCTTTTTCAACAGAATTTTTCTGAACTAAATAATTATTAAAGAAGGGATTTTTAGGCTTTAAAGCTTCATTGTTAAACTTTTCATTCATATTTACATTTTTAGGTATCGTAGATCTTATGATCCGACAAGTTGGACAATTATTTTCATCAAGACCATGTATACAAATCAATTTTTTTCTCTCTAATGTTTTTCTTATCTGATTTCATTAAATTAATATTATTTTATATTTTTTTTTATTATTAATTATGAATGAGTTTTTGAAAGAAATAAAATCTCAACCCCAAGCCCTGACGGATACCTTTAATTATATAATTAATGAAGGTAAACCACAATTTTTAATTATTAAGGATTTTATTAAAAAAGGGGGTATAACGAAGCTTATATTCACAGGAATGGGTTCGAGTTTCATCAGTACTTACCTTCCCTACTACATTTTGAACCAATACGGGATAGCAGTTGAATTGCGGGAAGCAGGAGAATTTCTATTTAATACTTTTCCTAAAACTAAACAAAATTGCTTTAAAGATACAGCAATTGTTATTATTTCACAATCGGGAGAATCTGGAGAGATAAGAGAACTCATGAGAGAGATAAATTCTATCCCCCTTGAAAACAAACCGTTAACTATCGGTATAACGAATAACCCCGATAGTTACTTAGCTTATATGACAGAATTGCAGATTTTTATGAACTTTGATCAAGAACTTTCAGTTACAACTAAGAGTTATGTATCTACGTTATTATTACTATACATCATGGCTGTAACTATTATTGATGAATTTTTTATGAGTGAACAACAAAATCAGAAAGTCGAAGATTTAATTGAAGAAGTCAGAAAATTGCTTAATGAAGATGAACTGATTGATCAATTATGGAATGGTGTTTTGGACTCGTTTGGGACAAACATTGAGTTTCTAGAAATTCTCTCACGAGGCTCTTCCATGACAACTGCTCATCAAGCAGCATTGAATTTTAAAGAGATTGTAAAATCTTATTCAGAAGCAAATTCTATTTCCACTTTCAGACATGGAGGAATTGAATGTCTTAATAAATTTACAAAGGTAATTATATTATCATCTGATAAGAAAAATTTAGAATTAAATACAAAATTTCTTAAAAAATTAGTGGATGAGTGGGAAGTAGATAAAATATTACATATAACCAATCAAGATTTCGATGAGGATCTTAAAAATGTACATGAAAACCCTAAATTTGTGACTTACAAACATAATGTTAAAGATCCCTATTTAGCATCAATCATGGAGATTGTGATTATCCAATTACTCTTTTACAAGATAGCGGAAAGAAAAGGAATTGACCCGGGAGTATTTAGATTTTCTCAAAAAGTAACAACCGATCTGTAATATTCTAATCAACTCATTTTTTTATAGATTGCAAATGTTCAATGAAGACGTATACACTAATGGATATAAATCTTAAAATTTATTATTATAAACTTTAAATAGAAAAATCTACTAACATTATTGTTTAAAATCTAAAATATGTAAGTTAGAAAAAAAATTGAAAATTAAAAGTGTTAAAAAATGGCAGAATGGCAAGTAAATGAAAAGAAAGCTTGGTTTCATAAATGGTGGCCTGAAGGTGTCCCTTTTAATACGGAATTTGAAAAAGTTAGCTTAGGCGAATTTTTTGAAAAACAAAGAAAGAAGTATCCTAATGAAAACATTATGTGGTTTTTAGAAACATGGATGACCTATGATGAAGCTGGAAATGCTATTGATTCTATTGCTACAGCTCTTCATAACTTAGGCGTAAAAAAAGGAGATGTTGTTGCGCTGCTTTTACCTAACTGTTTTCAATATGTAATTGCATTTTACGCCTGTGCAAAATTGGGTGCAATTGCTACTGGGATTAATCCCACTTATAAACCTTTAGAGGTACTTCACCATCTTGAATTGACTAAAGCAACAGTTTTAATCGTTCTAGATTCTTTATATGGAGAATTAGCAAAGCCAATTATCGATAAAACTAAAGTAGAATTTGTTATTTATACTAATGTCGCAGACCTAGCATTTGGTTTAGGGTTTAAAAAAGTTCTAGGAAAACTTATTGGGAAAATTCCTAAAGGTAAAGTTGATTTTAAACCATCCTATAAGTTTATGGATCTATTAGAAACAAAAGCAAATGTTCCAAAGGTTGATTTTGACCCTGTTACTCATCCTGCAACCTATATTATGACGGGGGGGACTACAGGTGTACCTAAAGCGACTGTTTTAACTCATTTCAACCTAGTTTCAAATGTAAAACAAGTTGTTTTAATTTTTGGCGGCGAACAGCCAGGTATGGGAGATATTGGGGCTCTACCATTATTTCACTCATTTGCAATGACCGCAGTTATGAATGTAGCAATCGGTATTGGAGGTTGGATGATGTTATTTCCCAGACCCCCTCCAACAGAAGAATTCCTTAAAGAAGTTGATAAAATTCCTGCTCCTAAAGGTCTTGCGTACGCAGGAGCAGAAATATTATTTAAGAGAATAGCTGATTTTCCTCATCTAAGTAAATTTCCAAATTTATTGGGAAAATTCAAGCTCAATGTATCAGGAGCAGGACCATTGCATGCTCCTGTCAGAGATTCATTTCAAAAGAATACAGGAGGAAGGATAGTGGAAGGATATGGACTTTCAGAGGCTAGTCCTGTAGTAAGTGCTGGAAATTTATTTGGAGAAAGTCCTATTGGTACTATCGGATTACCCCTTCCCGGAACAGATTGGGCAATATTTGATTCTGCCGCTTCCACCTTGGAAGGAGGACCCATTGCAGATGGATTACCGGGATCTAAATTTGGGGAAGATAACGGCGGTGAATTATGTGTATGTGGACCTCAGGTTATGAAAGAGTATTTGAATCAACCTGGAGAGACTAAAGAAACTATTCAGATATGGGATGGTCGATTATGGCTTCGAACAGGAGACATTGGTTTCATGAATGAGGATGGAACTGTTGCCTTGAGAGATAGAAAAAAACAATTAATTAAAGTAGCAGGGCATTCAGTATTCCCAACAGAAGTTGAGACTATGCTAATGAAAAATGAAGCAGTTTCAGAAGCTGCAGTAGCAGGTTTACCAGATCCGGAAGGCAAGGTTGGGGAAATCACAAAAGCATGGGTAGCTTTAAAACCAGAATATGTAGGTAAAATTACTGAGCAGGAATTGATTGCTTGGACTGAAGAAAATATGACAAAATGGAAATGTCCCGCAATTATTGAATTTATCGATGAAGTACCGAAAAATATTATGGGAAAGGTCCAAAGAAGGATTTTACAAGAAGCAGATCCTCTTTATAAAAAATAAATCTTAAATTTTTTTTAATTCATTTTTTATTAAAATTTTTATTATATCATCAATCTATAAAGCTCAAATTATCTCCCCAATTTCTTTATATAAACGGAATAATTTTTTAAATATACATTTATGAATGAAGTTGCAACAAGTGAGACGTTTAGGAAGTATATTTTCTTTTGGATTGGGCAGTTATTTTCGCTGCTTGGCTCCTCAATAGTTCAATTTGTCATCATATGGTGGATAACAAATGAGACAGAAAGTCCAATTTATGTTTCTATTGCAGCATTTTTGTCTTTTTTACCAATGGTTATCATTAGTCCTCTTGCTGGAGTTTATGTTGACAGATGGAATAGAAAATTAATAATTGCAATTTCAGATTCTTTCCAAGCTTTAACAACCTTCTTTATAATTATCCTTTTTATAACAAATATTACAAATGTATGGATTGTTATAATTTTAAACAGTCTTAGAGGGCTTTGTCAAGCTTTTCATTTTCCTACTGTAAATGCAATTATTCCTATAATGGTGCCAAAGAAGTACTTGAGCAGAATAAACGGGATTAATTATTTTTTCACGGGGATTGTACAGATTTTTGGACCAATTATAAGTGCATTTTTGTTTGCAATATGGCCCATTCAACTAATTCTTTGGTCGGATATTATAACTTTTTTCATTGCAATTACTGCTTTATTATTGATAAAAATTCCATCAATACTGGAAAAAAATAAGATACAAGCTTCCTTTAAAGAAGATTTTAGAATAGGGATTGAAGTTCTCAAGAATGTACCTGGATTAATTATTTTATTAGTTTTAGTTTCAGCAGTTAATTTTCTTAGTGCTCCTTTTAATACTTTAATGCCTCTTTTTGTTAAAGTCGAACATTTTGGTACTGCCGCAGATTTGGCTATAGTGATGGCTTTAATCCAAGTAGGAATGATTTCAGGAGCATTTATAGCTTCAATTAAAAAAAATTGGAGGAATAAAGTAAAAGTCATTATGTTGGGAATTATTATTGCTGTTTTAGGGCGTATAATTGCAACCCTTTCTCCTCAAGGTTTTATATTTTTAATAGGGATAGGAGGTTTAATACGATCTGCTATGATTCCTATCATAAATACTAATTATTTAACGATTATACAGACTAATGTAAAACCAGAGACACAAGGAAGAGTGCTCTCGATTGTTATGGCAATTGCGACAGCAGTAACACCAATAGCAATGATTATATCAGGTCCATTAGCTGAAATTATGGGTATTATTCCGCTTTTTTTATTCTTTGCCTTTTTAGAGTTTTTATCCGTAGTGGTTACTTGGCTATTCACTAATATAAAGCATGTGAGCTATGAAAAAACGGTCTGATAAAATTGCACTTAAAAAATGCGTATTCAATCCTACTTTTATTTTCAGCATAAAATATATTTTAATTTAACCTTTAATTCATTTAAAAAAAGTAAAAAATTGAAAAAACTTACTTTTGGATATTTTTCTGATGACTAAAGGTATTATATTATCTGGTGGATGGGGGACCCGGTTAAGGCCGTTAACTTGTACTATCCCTAAAACTTTGATTCCTGTAGTAAATCGTCCTGTAATTGAACGCCAGATGATATTGCTAAAATCTGCGGGAGTTAAGGAAATTATTCTCGCCGTGAGTGTAATGTCTGAAGTATTACAAAATTATTTTAGAAATGGAGAGAAGCTAGGGGTTACAATTCAATATACCAATGAGAAGCACCCTATGGGTACTGCAGGAGCAATAAAGTTAGCAGAAGCTTATTTGAAAGATGAAAATTTTTTTATGTTAAATGGTGATGTAATATTAAATTTTAATTTTTTGGAAATGCTTAATTTCCATAATGAATCTGGATGTATAGGTACAATCGCTAGCAAAATTGTAGAAGACCCCACTCGATATGGTGTACTAATAACTGAAGAAAAAACAAATAAAGTTATTAAATTTCAAGAAAAAGATGAATATAAGTCTGCTACTGGAAAACCTATTCCTATGCCTATAAACGCAGGAGTTTATATATTAGAACCTGAGATTTTTTCTTATATCGAATCTAATAAAAAAGTCTCTATAGAGAGAGATATATTTCCGAAGATTGCAGATCAAAAAAAGCTTCAACATTATCCACTCTCCGGAATCTGGAGGGATATTGGAAACCCATATGATTTATTACAAGGAAACATAGCTTTCATGAATGATACACTCAACAACTTGAAGGAAAAAAAGAAAAATCTGATAGATGATTCAGCGAAAATCGATCTTACTGTAAAAATATTACCTCCTTGCACAATCGGTGAGAAGGTTATAATACGTAAAAATAGTACTATTGGTCCAAATGTAATCATAGGAGATAATGTTTATATTGATAACAACACAGAAATAATAAATTCTTTAATCTATAGCGAAGTTTATATTTCAAAGAATGTAAATATTGAAAATTCAATCGTTTCAGATAATTGTCAAATTGGAGAAAATGTGAAAATAAAAGGTTTTGGAGAGAATTTGGTGGTTCTTTCTTCGTATGTAGACGTATTGAAGGATATAAAATTATTGGCTAAACAAAATCGTTCTATTTCATTCTGTCATCACGAAACTGTTAAAGAAAATATAGACTAAATCATTTAAGAAAATTTTATATCACGTAAAAGATGAGCAAATTATCAACAATCGAAGAACTTTACAATAACGTAAAAGAAAAAAAAATTAGTAAAATAGAAGCCTCAAAAATATTAGAATCTCTTATTAATGATAGTGATAATGAGTATGTAAGAACTAGAGCGATAGATATTATTAGAGATTTATCAATTAGGAATGAAAAAGTGTTTAAACTACTTGAGAAAAGTATTATATCCGATGAGTCACCTTTAGTTAGATATGCTGCAGCAAGTACTTTAATATTGAATTTTAATGAGACTGCTAAAGAACCATTAATATGGGCAATTCAGAATGAAAAATCTATCTATTTTTTTAAAAAGATATTGGATTTGTTAGAATCTGAAGTAAGTTTACAAATGGAAAAAATTTATTTAATGGTAATTGAAAAACTAAAAAGACTATATAAACTAAATTATAAGGATTTAAAATTCATTCTAGATATCGATTTTCAAGAATATTTACGATTCAAGAAGGAATTCAATGATTTTTTGGAAAAATTTAACATCGCTGAAAAGCATAAAAATAATTTATTAAGAGAAAATACAGAAATAGGTTACAAAGGATTAGGACGTGTAAAAGCTTCTAAAGAGGGGTTTATTACTGAATTATCACTCGCAGATCTTGATGTAATACCTGAATCCATACATTTACTTCCAAAGCTAACAAGATTAGAAATAACTCGTTGCAAATTGAAAGAAATACCTAATAAACCTCCGGATCTCTCAAATCTAAAATATTTTAAATTTAATAATAATGAATTGGAAAAGATTCCAGAATGGGTAAATGAAATTGCTCATAAAGAAAGATTTAATCAAAGATATAAGGAAGAAGGTGTTAATTCATTTGAAGTTCCTGCATTAACATTACTAGGATTTCTAACAGGAAAAGATATGATTAAAATTAGTTCTTTCGAAGAAATTCCCCAGAAATATGGTCAATATTATAATGTGAATAAGGAGGGTTATATAACAGGAATTTTGATTGAATATCCTGAATATCCTCGCATTGGAATTTTTCCAGTTTTGCTCTGTTCATTAAAATATCTTGAAGAATTATATTTAGTTAATCAAAATATTAAGAAAATTCCTCAATGCATTGGGGACCTCAAATTATTAAAAATTCTTGATTTAAGATTTAATAAAGTAAAAATTATTCCTGATTCCATCCAAGACTTAAAAAATTTAGAATATTTTAATTTACAAAATACGGAAGGGGAGAACCAAATTAATTATATTCCAAAATCTATTAATAACCTTGAGAAGTTAAAGGTTTTTGATTTAAGAGGCAATGTTATTAATAAGTTTCCCAAATCTCTAGAAAAATTTAAAGTTATAAAAAAGTAAATAAATCTATATATTAAAGTATTGAAATTTGATTTATTGATGATTGAAAATTTACGAGAAAATGGTTTAAAAATTTTTGAAGCAATATTTGAAAGCAAAAAATCTGTTCAAATAGACGACATAGAGTATCCAATAAAAAAATTCTCAAGTGGAATAAAGTATGTTGATTTATTTGGTTATAGATTTATAGAACAAAACCGCAATAAAAAGTCAGAATGGGGCAAAAAAGCACGAGAGGGACATAACATTATGTGGATTATAAAAGGGCGTAGTTATATTGCTCAAATTTTAGATGGAAAATATACAAATTTAAAAAAAGATTAAAAGAATATTTCTAATTTGATTAATAAATCTACCCCACTCAGCATCAATATCTTTAAAATTTTGATATATAATAATAAAATAATTCTGGGAGTTAAATTAAAAATTGATCTATCGTCTCAACTTTATTTATTAAAGGGAAATAAATGAAGTAGTAAAGCGATTTAGAAAATAGAGTGGGTCGTTATTCCCACCCGCTTTAATATAGATTATTTAAATGAAGTAAATACAAGATTCACTATAACATTGTATATCAACAAAGACTGGACTACATATAATTTTTATTCCCTTATTATTATTTAATAAATAAGAACAAATAAACTAATATAAAAAAGATTAGTGAAAAGAGATGGATGCTGAAATAGAAAAAAATGTTCTTTACTATAATTTTTTGGCTTTTGTTCAAGATGTTTCTAAAAAGTTAAATTCAATCCAAAATCAAGCAAGAATCACAGTTTATCAAAACTATGATCTTCGTGTATTCAAAAAAGGTCTCAATAAGCAAATAAAAGACATCGATAAGTTATTAGATAAATAATGTTTATTTTTCCTTTCCATTTTAACTAGCATCCATCTCTTAGATTTAAGAGAATCATAAAATCCTTTATGTTTTTTGAAAACTCATGCTATAATTATATATCTTTATTTACGTGACACCTACTTCTTCTAATATTAATTCTAAATAGGATTTTGTAATAGATTCTTTCCTATCAATTCCAAGATGGCTTAAAAAGCTGAATAAAATTTCCCTGTGCACATTAATATTATTAATTGAATCACATGGGTACTCTATTTCCATAAAAAATTGTTTTAATAGGGGTAAGTAATCAATTAAAGCAGTAATTTGATGATTTTTATGTTCAATTATAAATAAATCTCTCTCTTTTACTACTGTAAAGACTTCTTGAAATCCTATTACTGTGAGTATTTCTCTCATTTTCTCCAAATTTGCTATATTTAACTCAATTTCTTTTCTAGTCTTCGTGGATGTATCTATTTTTTTACCTTTATAAGTTATAAAGTAATTCACTTTATGGCTTTTAGTTTTATCTTTCTTACTAAATTCAATGGATTTTCTAAGTCTTAATGCTTCATCAGTTTTTTTAAAGTCTCGCAGGCCATTTGGCATATTAAAATAGGTATCTTCATGAATTAACGAGAGTTTATAAATTCCCCCAATCTTTTTCAACTTTTGCTTTATTAAATCTGGTTTTGAAATTTTTGTTTTAATCTCAACTTCAATCAAGTTAAAACTCCATTCTGTATTGATAACAAATATAATGAATTAATTTTTATTAACTATTAATAATTTTAGTTAGAGTTGATACTATATTTCCCAAGATACAGTAGTAATAGATGAACTTGCACGAAAATATGGTTATCTCCCTTATATTATTAATCGCTATATCCAATTTTTAGGATTAGATCAAACTAAAGAATTATTAAAGGCAAATGAAATTCCTTTAATTCCTTCAATACGAGTTAATACTCTAAAAATAAATTCCGAAGCTCTAAAAAATAAATTAGAAGAAAAAGGTTTTGTATTAGACCCTATTAATTGGATATCATATGGATTTAGAGTTAAAAATTCACCTTCTAACTTAGGGGCTACTCATGAATTCCTCCAAGGTTATTATTATTTACAGAATGTAGCCTCAATGCTACCTGCTATGATTCTAGATCCCCAACCAGGTGAGATAGTAATTGATATGTGTGCTGCTCCTGGGAGTAAGGCCTCACATTTAGCTCAATTAATGAATAATAAAGGGCCACTTATATTAATAGATAGAAACATAAAAAGAATTCCTGCTTTAGAAATAAATTTAAGAAGACTAGGAATAACCAATTCTCTTATATTAAATTTTGATTCAACTAATTTAACAAAATTGAATATAAAGGCCAATAAAATATTGTTAGATGCCCCCTGTACTGGGGAAGGTTTAATTCGGCAAGATCGAAGCAGAAAAACAAGTAAAACAGAAAAAGATCTTGAGAAGATGGGATTAATTCAAAAAAAGTTATTAAAAACAGGTTTAAAGTCTTTAAAACCGGGTGGAAAACTAATATATAGTACTTGTTCAATTGCTCCCGAAGAGAACGAACTTGTAATAAATGAAGTACTTCAAACCCTTCCTAATCTTTCTATTATCGGAATTGATAAGCAGTATGGTATACCGGGACTTACTAATGTATTCAATCAAGATTTAATAAGTGATTTGAAATTGAGCCAACGTTTGTATCCTCATATTCATGATACAATTGGTTTCTATTTATGTTTAATAAAAAAAGAAAACTAAATTTGTTTTTAGTCTAAAAATATTTGTATAAAATCAGCCTTTATACTTTTATATATACTAACTGATTAGATGTATTATAGTAATTGAGATTTCCTTAGTAATTACTATATAGAGAGGAGAAATTAAATATCTTTTATCAAAATAGTATTATTAGTTCAAATGAATAAATATTTTTTTATTTCTACTAAACTTCTACATCTTATATATATTAATCAATTGGAAATAAAAGATATTCTAAATATAAATGAATCTATAATCAATAAATTGCTTTTACTATCAAGCATTAACTTTTTAGGATATCTTATTCTACTTTTATGGATTTCACTACTAATATCTCTCTACTTTTATTGTATTTACAATAAAAATGTTATCAAACTATATAATATGAATAAAATTAAGCATAGTAAGATCATTAAAAGCATTGAGAGAAATTTGAACAAATTTGATGACATAGCGGAAAAAGTGTCTAATATTAAGTTCAACCCGATGAAAGAATTGAATTTATTATATATAATTAAATCAAATTTTAAATTACTGATAATTCAATTAAAATTACATTTACTAAGAATTTATATAAATAGATCTCTTAATAGAATCTTAATTGACGTTGAGGTAAAGAAATTAATTAAATCGGAAATATTGAAAGTACCAGGGGATACATTTTTAGAATTTTTAAAGTTACATAATGAGATAATTGCAGAATTAAACACAATATCTCAAATAGAAGAGAATTTCTTCGAAGATTTAAATGAATAAAGAAGGTTCACTATAAAATGAAAACTGACATAATAGTACACACATTAACTATAGAACATCCTACTGTTCAAAGTGTACTTCAGATCGCTGAAGAGATCATGGCAAAGAACCAAATATTAAATATTGAAAATTTATATAATATAGCAAAACGACGTTTAAAAATACCCCGGAAGGGTCTTCTATCTATAATTCAATTTTTGATTAATAAGAAATTTTTAATTGAAGGTTCTAAATACTCTCGAGATACGGTACTTTTAAATTATTTGAGAAAGAATATTTACAGATTCATAAAAACACAAGGAGCTGTTCATTTTTCTTTTATAAGAAAAAGGTTCAATTCTGATAGCGAAGTAACTTTAACTAGCTCAGGACAATTAATCTGGCACTTAGAAATGCTCATTAAATTTAAATTTATTAAAAAAATAAAAGTTGGGAATTACACAGTATTTTTACCTACTGATATGGATGAGGAATTGGGAGTTATCCACTTTTTACTGAAAGATAAATTAAACAAAAAGATAATTATCTTAACATATAAGCAAGAATTAATAAAAAGATCAGAAGTATATAAAATTTTGAATGAAAAGAGAGAGAATGTTTACTATCGAATCAAAAACTTAATCGAAAATGACATTCTTTCTTTAAAGCAAGAACCAAATAAAGAGATTTTTATTAATACTAATAAAAAAGAACTTTTAGATGAGATCTTAAAGAAAAATCAACCTTATAAAAAGAGCAATAATATAACCACCTAAGGTATTATATAATATGGAACTAAATTTGACTTCCGAAGCAATAGTAGAGATTTTAGTTGCGATACTTATTTTCATAGGAGCTTTTTTAATTTATTTTGAACCTAAAACTAAAAAAATAAAATCTTTACTGTTTATTCGAGTTGGTATAAGCTTTATTGGAGCTTTTTTTGTCCTTGATGCTTTTGGTATTCTCTTCTTAAATACTGTCATTGGAAGAATTGCGGGTTTGATGTTTTTCCCATCTGCAATATTTATCGCTATTGGAATTAATTATGTTATCAAAGAAACATACAATTCAGTATTTTTAATTATTGGATCTAGTTTTGGAATATTATTATGTTTTTTAGCTTTTCTTCCCGATGCCGTCATAATTGAATATGTTAATGGAGAAATGACAATAAATTGGTCTGGATATTTTCTGTTAATCGGAGATTTTTATCAAATCCTCCCTTTACTTCTTATATTTTATTGGGTTGTTAGAACCTGGTTAAGTGCGCCATTTCTAATTAAAAAAGAAGCAACCATTTTTCTAATAGGGACCATTTTAGGCAGTCCAATAGCTTTCCTTTTCTACTTATTTAACTTTTGGGATAAGATCTTTCTTTTAATAAGTGATTTAATAGGTGCATTAGGGCTTCTCATTTTTTGTATTTCAATAATAAGAGAACCTAAATTATTATACGTTTTACCTTTTAAAATTTATAGAATTATTGTGAAAGATCGCAAGGATTTTCCATTATTTGATCATGATTGGTCGAAATCGAATATCAATGAAAAAGTATTTACGGGATTTATAAATGCTGTCCAGGTTATGAGTGAAGAGGTAATGGATATTGGGGGTTTATTAGATATAAATTTAAAAGAGGGGATCCTCATTCTACATGAATCTGAATCAATAACGGTCGGTTTGGTATCCTCTAAAACCTCTCTTTTACTGAAAGAATCTATTATTAATTTTACTAAAGATTTTGAGAAATTATTTCAGAGAGAGTTAAAAGAATCATGTAATGATATGAAAAAATTCGAATCGGCATACACTTTAATAGATAAACACTTCTCTAACTTCCCATTAAGAGTAATTCCTAGCAAGAAGCATCCTCTCCTACTCACAGGTAAATATGCAACAATTCCATTAGAATTGGATAATACACTTAAAAATTATATCCAAGACGAGAAAGAATATGAATTTATTAAAGCTGAAATTCAAAAATTGCCGCTTTATATAACGAAGGATTTTATCTCCCTCTATCATGAATTAAAAGATGAATTAAACAGAATTTCAGAAAATAAAACACAATATTTAGATAAAGAAATCAACAATGAAAGTTAAATTAGTACATAAAGTAATTTAATAAATTAAAAAACGTAATTATACCACTGAATTAATAAGATTTAGGTTTTTGTTATTATATGCTCATTGGATGCAGAATAAGTTCCATATGGAGGAAAGCAATATAAATGCCACTTAATTTGACTCCGGAAGTGATCGTTGATTTTTCAGTTTTTTTAGTAACATTTTTAGGCGCTATAGCTACACTTACTTACCCTAAAACAAGAAAAATTAAGTCCCTTATATACATTGGATTAGGAATTGGTTTGCAATCTTTTTTATTTTATTTTGAAGCAATTGGGCTGCTCTTTTTAAATCCATTATTTAAACGATTGGATGGAATTATTACTGTTCCCGCAGCAATATTTTTTATAATTGGAATAAATTATATCATTAAAGAGTCGTATAACTCTATCTTATTAGTAATTGCATTTAGCTGGGGGATCCTGATATGTTATACTGCATTTTTACCAGATGCTACTAAACTAACCATCGAAGCAGGGTATTTAACAATTAATTGGGCGGGATTATTTGCAATTATAGCCGACAATTTCCAATTTTATTATGGTGCTATTATTTTTTTTTGGGGTTTAAGAACATGGTTAAACGCACCACTTTTAATTAGAAAAGAAGCAATGATCTTCTTTATGGGAATGTCTTGTTTATTTTTTTCCTTTTTAATATATCTTTTTTCTATTATTAATCCAATAATGATTTTAGTTTCTGATATGGTTATAACCTTAGGAAATATATTATATATCTTTGCTATTTTAAAAGAACCAAAATTACTTTATATTTTACCTTTTAAGATTTACCGAATTGTTGTAAAAGATCGCGAAGGGTTTCCTTTATTTGATCATGATTGGTCTCTATCAAATATCAATGAAACTATATTTACTGGTTTTATTAATACTGTACAACTTTTAAGTGAAGAAATAATGGATGTTGGTGGCTTACTGGATATTAATCTCAAAGAAGGAATATTAATTGTTAGAGAATCAGAAAAAATTACAGTGGGTTTAGTTTCTTCCAAATCTTCAAAACTATTGAGGCAATCTCTTAAGAATTTTACTGCTGATTTCGAAATTAAGTTTCAAAAAGAATTAAAGGAGTCAATGAAAGACATGAAACAATATGATAATGCTTATGAATTGATTGATAAGCATTTCTCGAACTTCCCATCTAGAATTATTCCAAGTAAGAAGCATCCTTTACTCCTGTCGAGTAAGTACGCAGAGATCCCTTTAGAATTAGATGATAAATTAAAGGAGATTTTGAAAGAGAAGAAAGACTATGAATTTATTAAAACTGAAATAAAGAAATCTCCTATTTGTCTAACAGAAGATTTTCTAAATCTATATAAAGAACTTAAAAATGAATTAGATAAAATTGAAGATAAAAAATCCAAACAATTAGACTTAGAGACTAATAAAAAAGAATAGATAGATGTTTTTATCAGTCTAATTTGTCTTTCCTCTCTAAATTTTAAATATTTAATTAAATAATATATTTTTTTAAATAATATTGTTTTCATACTTCATTGTTCCTTTCTTAAATAATAACCTTTATCTATGATGTTCAATGCTATGATTTCTTTTGGGCGTAAATTTTGGATGCTCTCACTATCAACTCGTGCTTGGGCTATCGCGATAAATTCTTTATTAGAGTTAAAAAGCAGTAATAAATCATTAACATTAAATTGAGAAATTATTTGTAATATCATGTTCTTTGATATATGATTACCATAGAGGATGGACTTTTCTCCAGCTTGATTCAATTTTAATTGATGAAATTCAATGGATTTTTCCTGTTTATATAAATATTCTGCTCCTTCCAAGCTAATTAAAAACCTACCTTTTTTTATAAAACCAAAATATATACCTGCTGAACAGGGATTAGTGATAAAATTAACATTAGTTAAAATTTTTTTAAGATCATCAAAAATGAGAAACATTTTTAAAACTCTTTCCTTGGATGTTATTTTTCTTAAAGCTATAAATAAGTTTTCTTCTATTTTTTTTAAAATTGGCGAAGGATTAGGAGATAAATACTTTAAAGAAGCAAAAATTATCTTTTTTTCTTTTTCATTAATTTTTCTGAAATTTTTTTTCTCATCCATTATCAATTAAAATAAAAAGAATTAAGAAGTTTTAATATTATTAATCAATATAAGAAATTTAAAAAAATCGCGTTTTCTGAAGATGGGTATTCGTAAGATTGAAGATGAAATTGATTTAAGAGAGGCTATGAAAAAGAAGGCAGCAGAATTGAAGTTAAAAGATATTCAAGCTAAAGCTGCAACAGAAAAATTTACTAAAGAAAGACTTACGGAACTAGCAAAAAAGCACGGAGTAATTTTAGCTTTAACTCCAGATCTTAAAGCTGAGATTAAAGAATTGCAAAAAAAATACCATATTCCTTCTTCAAAAATCATGACTGAACAAATTACTGAACATGATGTATTGAAGAAATTTTCAAAAATCGATCATGAGAAATTAGGAATGCTAGCTTATCAACGAGTTTTAATGCAAAAGGAAGAAATTGGAGTTGGGTTGCTACCGATTAATGAAGTTTATGATCTAATTCACACAGGTATTTTAAAAGGAAATGTGCAAATTAAAGATTTATTAAAAGCTTTGAAAATTCTTAAGAAAAATCATGTGATTGATGATCTAAAAGAATTAGATTCTGGAACTTATATGGTAAGATTCTTTCCAATTCAATATACTAGTGATCAAGTAAAAGTTATAGGAGTTGCTAAAGATAAAGGTTATGTTTCAGTAGAGGATATATGTATAGCTTTAAATTGGTCTCAAGATCGTGCACTTAAGACTCTGAAATCATTGGAGGATACAGGTATAGCAAAATTTACGGAATCTCTCTTGAAAGGAAAACAATGGTTTTTTCCTTCAATTTAGTAACTCTATTCTATTTTTATTTTGAAAGAAATCTGTCCATCATCAGATTTTATTATTTTCCCTCGCCGATCTTTTTCAAGAATTTTGAAAATTTTAATTAGATCTTCATTTGGAAGATTGCTGAATTCTTTATTAGATTCTCTTATTTCAAAAACCAAGATTGGTTCTAATGGAGAGATCTCCATTGCCCATTCATATATTTCCTCTGCCCAATTATCAATAGACTTCCAATATACCCTTAATTTTTCTTTACTCTTTGATAACCATTCTGCTTGTTTTTTATCAACTAATGCTTGCGCTATTTCTTGCAAGGCCGTATGGCGATCTTCAAAATTTGAAAATGGCTTTTCTGATTCTAGCTTCCTAAGATATAAAATGTGGAGTATTGCATAGCGGGCATAATCATATAGAACCTTTGACCATTCATTTTTCCATGACTCGTAATCCTTTATGCTGTTTTTTTTATTTGGGATGGAATACATG
>SMTZ1_10000708_pt1 | contig 31898 bp, 33 predicted proteins | sample DeeMarSWOR136_30_FD_25667 | JGI IMG/M metagenome (IMG submission 25667) | reverse complement strand
ATATTCTGTTGTTGTTCCCCCGTTTTTTTGAGCATTATAACCGTACTTGTAAACCCAATACATGTAGTCTTGGCCATGATCTATCATTACTGAAGCAGCATTGATTTCATTTTTTCCATCGTTGTCACAATCACCTATAGAAACAACAGATAGATCACCATATGTGGGAAGCACTGCTTCCTCAACATAGGTACTTCCATTCCATTGAAGGATATGAACTACATCTGTTCCTGCACAAACCTCAGCAATGTCATCATCATCCACATCACCAACATCAACCCCTTCAATCAGTTCTCCTTCACCAGTCCATTCTTTTTCAAATTTTATTTCATATTCCTCTCCATTCCACTCAAAAATTGTAAGCATAGGATTCCAATATCCTACATGAATTTCGTCTTTCCCATCCATGTCACTATCTTTGCAAACACAAGCATAGGGATAATAATGCCAGTGCCCTGTTGTTTTAATAATAGTTTCATCAAATTCCTTTTTATCCTTGTCCCAATCTAGTACAAAAACCTTGAGCCCAGAACCACAAACTATTTCGTTTTCACCATCCTCATCAACATCTCCAAGGCCGGCCATATAAACGAATCCAGGGGTATCTGGATTGTCCCACTCTGCTTCTTTTACTATGCCTTTCCCATTCCATTTATAAATCATAATTTCTGGGACAGTACTCCAATCATACATTGGACCGCCACTCATAATTAGCTCATTTTCCCCATCAGTGTCATAATCTCCAACGTAACAATCGGCACTTCCTCCACCATTTTTAAATATCCAATTATTAAAACCAATGATCGTATACTTTCCATTATTCCATTTGTGAATAGCTGTACTCCAAGAAGCTCCGATTTCGTTTTTACCATCTCCTGTTAAATCACCAATAGCAAATCCACCGGGATTCAAACTTTCAAAAGGATAAAATGGACAATGAAGAGTATGCATTTCTAAATAAGTTTGTTTTGTTTCATCCCATTCAAAAACTCTGATTCTTCTATCTCTTCCACCTACAAGTATTTCATTATCCCCATCATTGTCACAATCTCCAATGGGCTGAGGACCTTCATATCTTGCACCATACTCTCTGTCAGAACCAAAGTTCATTTCCCACTGTATACCATAATCATCACTAAAATCATACTTCATAGATTTACCTGTTATGTCCGTCTCCGCATTCTTCAAGCTTACATTTGCGGAAGCCATAGAAAAATTGATTATGCTTACGCATAAAACTAAAAATATTACAGCGATTTTTTTATTCATTTCAACCCCCAATTTAGAATATAATAACCTCTCCTTGTTTATTAAAATTAGGGTTTACATACTATATAAATTTATAAACATGCGAAATTTGTTATTAGGTCTTTGGTTCTAACTTCAGGATGGAATAAAACTCCATAAAAAGGTTTTTGTTTATGTTTTACTGCCTGAGAACAATTTTTAGATGTACCAATTATATCAAATGATTTTGATTCAACGTAGTAATTGTGTAATTCATAAACTTGTTTTTCACCTTTTATTCCTAAAAATTCTTTTTTGAAATTGATATCTGTGAGACCAATTTCTTGTTGTTTTTTCAACTCACCATCAAAAATTAAACCTAAGATATGCATTCCACCACAGATTCCAAGGACTGGTTTATCAAATTCTTTAATCCAATTGAAGTTGTTGATGTCTTCAAGGAATTCATTATCTTTTAGGCTTGTACCTGAAATAATTACCTTCTCCGCTTTTGAAATTGATTCCTCCGTAAGTATTTTATAATGAGTTGATTCAAATTCTATATCATTCCTTTTGAGAACATCCTCTATAGGTTTTACGAATTCGAAATAATGAAATTTTCTATTACAAATTTGTATTATTAAAATCATATCAGTTCGATTTCCATTTTCCAGGAGTTATTTTTTCCCTGGATTTGTTTATTTTTAATTTCTAGCTCTTTTGAAAACAGTGGGCATCCTAGAACAAACGTTTCAAACTCGCCTCCCTCACCAGCAGGATTTATTTTATATTTCTTATATAGCGTTGTAACTTCTTTTATGAATACTTCATCGATTTCTCTGCCCAGCCACGTTTTATCTAATGGATATGCAAAAACTCCTGTAATAATTATTTTAAATTTTTTTTCTATCAAGTCGTGTAAAAGTTCGAATTGGTCTTTTTGCCAAAGTGGATTAAAACATTCTAGTTCTAGATTATCACATATCTTTTGCACCCTTGATGCTTGATATGCAGATTCTACTGATCCTGTAACAATACCTTCAATTTTATATTCTTTTTTTGCTTTTTGTATTACTTTTTCTAGATCTTTTAATTCCTCTTCTTTTTGTCCTTTTGTTTTTTGAGTTATTAAAGGGATGTTCATTATTTCTGCTTGTTTTTTAACTTTAGAAATAGACGGAGTATGAAACATATAACTTTCAGGATTTTCAGAAATTATTGAAATTAAACAGGGGATCTCATTTCCATATTTTTTTGCTAAATATACTGCATAAGTTGAATCTTTTCCACCTGAAAATAAAATCCCGCATTTCATAGGTTGGAAAAAGATAAGAGGTTTTTAAGGATTCGGGAAGAATAATCTATCAAATATACCTCTCATATATTTTATTTACATCAATAGGAGAAAATTATCAATAACCTTTAAATAAGAAAAAAACATATGTGTAATTAACACACGTTAATAAGGGGGTAATAAATGAAGAAAATATTTCCACTTTTAGTGGTAGGAATCTTAGTCCTAGGTGGACTTGGAGCTGTTGCTGGAACTGAAAGTAATGAAGAAAAATTTATTTCTGAAACAATTGTTATTTCACGGCCTGTTATACGTGAAGAAGAAAATTATATTTCATTAGAATTAGCAGAAGCAACTTCGGGTTATTGGGGAAAAGACAAACCAAATTTACCTGTAATTAGCAAGACGTATACATTTCCATTTGGTACACGTATAGATAATGTTGAGGTTACATTTTCTAACGCTATAGAACAGGAGATATCAAAACCTGTTATGCCTTCTCCAGAAATACAGATGTTGTCTGCTCAGGTCTCACATGACATTGAAAAATCAGAGACCGTGATGACGTATTCAGATATTGACATATATCCAGAACATCGATATAGCTATAAAACGGGAGGAGGAACAAGGGATGGAGAAAACGTCGTTTATCTTGCTGTACATCTTAATCCAGTTCAATACATTCCAAGAGAAAACACCATCTATTATTCTGAAAAAGCCACGATTGATATTACCTATACCCCAACTAGAGTCCCAATTACTTTCCCAGATGAGTATGATCTGTTGATACTTACACCTACACAATTTGAATCAGCATTAGAACGACTTGTAACGGAGAAAAATAATAACGGGATAAAGACAATCATGGTAACTCTTAATGATATTCCATCTGTAGGTCTTGATAAGCAAGAGGACATAAAATACTATATCCGAGACGCTAAGGAAAACTGGGGTATTGATTATGTCCTCCTCGTTGGGGCTGGTGTTAAAGACCAGGAGTTATTCCCTGTAAGATATGCTTGGGTTCCTTCTGGAGGAATTGAGTCTTCCTTCCCAAGTGATCTTTATTACGCTGATATATATAATGCGACCGGTGGTTTCCCAGATTGGGATTATGATAATGATGGAAAATATGCTGAGTATAATTATAAAAACACTTCAGATAGTGATATGGACGCTGTAGATTTCCACCCAGATGTTTATCTAGCAAGGATTCCATGTAATAATGTTGGCGAGGTCAACACTATAATTGATAAAATAATTTATTACAAGCAACACAACATGATGACAAAGAAAATCTTGCAAGTTGGAGGTGACACATTTCCAAACGACCATGAAGGCATATATGAAGGTGAATATGCAAACGAAGAAGTGTTGAAAAAACTTCCTGGTTATAGTACAACACGTTTATGGGGCTCCCATCCAAATTATGGTTATTCAACTAAAGAACTCACTAAGGGGAATATAGCAGACGGTTTCAAAAGTTATGTAGATTTTATTGATTTCTCTGGGCACGGTGGTCCTACTGGATGGGGCACACATCCACCTAACGATGAAGATACTTGGATTCCAAAAGCGACGGCTATTTCACCCTTTACATATTTCCTAAGTTATGACTTTGATCTTTATAATATTAATAACGGGGTAAAATATCCTGTTGTAGTTTATAATGCCTGTTCCAATAATAAATTTTCAACAAATGAACAATGTTTAGGCTGGAAAACGTTAAGCAAAGCAGGTGGTGGCGGTATTGCATCATACGCTGCATCAGGTATAGGTTATGGAAGCCATGGTACCTCTGAAACAGAGCGAGTTATGGGTTGGATGGAAGTTCATGTATTTGAAGAGCTATACAACAACAAGATTCTTGGACAATGTTGGGCTAACTGTGTTTCAGACTATTATAATACTTTCGAACCTTTTGGCTCCCCAGAGAGTAAGCAGACTGACTATAAAACAATGCTTGAGTTTTGCATGTTCGGAGATCCAACATTAGCTGTAGAAGACGGTGATGATCCTAAAAACGTACCAGTTAACAGACCAGTGTTCCATGGATTTCTAGAGAAGCTTATGGACTTTTTCCCACGTTTAGCAAGAATATTCGAGCTAATACTTGCAAGGCTAAGCTAAAATAAATTATCAATAGATCTATTTATAGATGGTGTATGGTGTCATCTCTGGCCCTGGTAAATATCTAAAAAATTACTTTGAAATACCAAACATGAATCTTCTAATTTCTTTTATACTATCATCGAGTCTTTTTTCAGCTTCTTTCTTAGAAATAGGTTCATGAAGCTCGGCTTCTCCACTTGAATCAATACCGGATACAATGTATTTCCCTTCTTTTTCATAAATTGATGCTTGATTTTTCCAAGCTTTTTTATAATTGAGAATAGCGCCTAAAAACTTCCAGCCATCTTTTTGCATTTTTTCATCAAGTTCTTCCACATCAATTTTTCTGTTCATTGTCCCTTCAACTTTTTTATTAGATGCTTTCCAAATCTTCTTCTGTGTAAAACTTTAGTTCTGTACCATCTGGAAGTATGGCTACTTTTACTTTTTGTCCTGTATTTGGATCAACTTCATCCCGAAATTCGGTTCCTTTTGGAAAATCCATTTTCTCCCTCTGTTAATAATTTCATAATATATTTTTATTTTAAAAACTATGTGACCTTTTTTGTGTAGGTATATATGCAGATGCATATGTAGGTGATTATCCCTTAGAGAATAATTTTATTAATAATGATATGCATCTATTTTTTGGACGGGATGCCGGAAGACAACCGCTTAGAGTCCTCTATAGATATAAAAAGACCTCTGGTCATAAGGGCTTTAAGAAGAAGTAATGTTAGAAAGAAGATTGCTGAATATCTTTTCGATATTAGTCCTAGTAGCAGCTATACTTCTGAGATAGCATATAATGTGAAAACCACACCGACCAACGTGATCGGGGCTATTAGAGGAATGGAGTCTAGATATAGAGAAGATGAATCACTTATAAGTTTAAACATAGTTGAGGAGAAAAGCGGTGGTAAAAATATAAAATTATATGTTTTGACCCCTTTTGGTAAAGAAATAATAGAATCATTAAAAAATGAAAGATAAAAAGATTGTTATTTTTTCTTTTGTCTCTCTGCCAATTCCTCTTGGCTATAATATTTACTACCACAGTTTGGGCATTGTATAGGTGACTCCTGCAAACTTCTGATCCATCTGTGTCCACAAAAAGGACAGTTCTCTTTTTTCATTATAATGCCCCCTTTGTAAAGAATATAAAAACATTAGTTTAAAAATATATCTGTATTAATTGAGTCCGGTAAATAAATTTTTGAAAAGAATATGAAAAAAGACTCGGTTTTTGTATTTCTACTTATATTCTCTAGCTCTAAGCATATAGTATTAGTATCCCAATACTATATGAAAATAGAATTAATGAAAGAATCCCTTCCAGGATTATTTCGCAGCGCCTTGTTGTTTCAACAGGTGTCATATTTCCTATCTCCTCAATCCTTGTTTTGTTAGTCATCTTTAAAAGGGATTGTTGTACAACTGTTGCCAGATATCTTTACGATTCTATCCCAATTTTTAAAAACTATAATTCGGAAAGCTTCTTTCTTGCTATTTCAACATATGATGTATCCATTTCAAAACCGATGAAATCAACATCAAGTTTTTTACATGCAACAGCTGTTGAGCCTATACCCATGAAAGGATCCATAGCAAGCTTTATTTTTTCTAAACCATGAAGCTTTAAACACATTTCAGGAAGCTTGACAGGAAAAACAGTAGGATGAGGACGGGACTTTTGTATGGTTTCATAAGGAATAAACCAGGTGTTACCACGGGGGCGTAGATCATTTATTGCCCCTTTCCATCGGCCAATATTGCTTTTATCTTGATATGGAACACCAATAGCAAATTTGTTGAGCTCTACGTCTCCCTTTTTAGTAAAATGGAAGATATACTCGTGACAGCTGTTCATGTATCTATTACTATTCACTGGTTTATAATGTCCAACAGAAATATCACCTACTATATTTGGATAATTACCTACATCCTCTTTGGGAATAGAAATCGATTTAATCCAGTGAATCATGTTCTGAAGAACAAATTTCTTTCTAAAACGCTGTGCAATATCAAATGGAATCCACATATCTGATGGCTTACCACCAACATTTAAAAAAAATGATGAATGATCCGTCATAATTTCACTACATTCATCTGCTACAGATTCCATCCAATCAAGATAAGCTTCTCTTGGTTTTTCATCATCATACTGATTATATTCTTTACCAATATTATATGGAGGAGATGTAACAATAACATCTGCTATAAGGGACTGCTTTTTCATCTGTTTTATACCTTTAATGCAGTCTAATATGTAGATATTGTTTAGTTCAAGTTGAACACTCATTTGCATTTGCTTATTTACCCTTTATTTTAAATTCCCATTCGCACCATAAATCATCTGGATGTTTATCTGGTGGACAAACATTACAATTTACAACAATATCGGGATTAAACTCTTTAGCAAAAGCTTTTAGAAATCCCCATCTAACAGGCTTGCAGCCAAACTCATCAAGACCTTTTGTAATTCTAGTATTTTGAACGCGACACTTAACATTTCTAATAATTCCTCTATTTTCTTCAACTACGATTTCTTTATCTTCAAGATCTAAAGCCCAACCTGAATACTGTAAAGCTTTCATCATAGATGGAATATCGTTTCCTTTGATATCAAAAAACTCTTTGAGTTTTCTAGCTTCAATTTTACCTAAAACTTCCCAAACCTTTCTATCAACTTCAGTTGCAGCCTCTGTACCCCATTTTTCTTCTATAAAAATGTAATATAGACCATCAACAGCCCACATGTTTCGTAAATGCATAAAAATATATTCATCAATCTTATTTTTTGGAATCTTTTCTATTAGTTTTTTGTCAATATCTCTACTAATTTCTGTTCACCCCATCTTTGCCTTAACGGCATCAGTAAGCTTTGGGAGAACCTCGTAAAGATCTCCTACAATTCCATAATCAGCAGACTTGAAAATAAGCGCCTCAGGATCTTTATTTATTGCAACAATAATTCCTGAGTCACGCATACCTGCTATGTGTTGAATTTGACCAGAAATTCCGGCGGCAATATACAATTTTGGTTTCACCTTATGTCCTGAAAGCCCTATCCAATGATCCTCAGATAACCATTTAAGATCAGCGGCAATTGGGCGACTGCACCCAACGGTTTTACCTTTCAAAACATCTGCTAGTTCTTGTACCAGTTTTATATCATCCTTGCTCTTGAAACCTCGACCACAGGAAACAATTATCTCTGCATCTTCAACGTTAACGCCTTCTGTTTTCATCTCCTGAACTTTTAGAATCTTGGATGTGGATTTCTCACTTTCTATTTTCTTTTTAACTATCTCACCTTTGCGGTTGTCATCTTTTTTAAGCGGGTCAAAAGCTTTTGAAGGAATCGTTACTATTGCAGGTTTAGAGTTAAATTGTTCCACAGCTATAGCGTTTCCGCTATAGACTACTCTCTCTGCCATCAATTTGTTGTTTTTTACATATATATTGTTAGAATCAACAACGCATCCTGCGTTGAGTTTTCCACCTAGTCTAGCCGAGAGTTCTTTACCATTCTTGTTTGAACCAATCAAAACTGTTTCAACACCTATTTCTTTTACAATATTTGCTAGTATGTCTGCGTATTCTTCTGCTTTGAAAGATTCCAGGCTTGTTTCTGCGATAAATACCTGATCTGCTCCATATGATATGTATTCTTTTGCAAGATTTTCATCTGGTTTTCCTATTATCACCGCTGTTACTTTTTTATTCTGTTCTTTTGCTATTTCAACTGCTTTACTTAACATTTCGATTGTAAGGTTTTTATTTTCAGAGTATACAAGAACCATAGTTTTTTCACCTTCCTATTACTCCTTCTTTTGCAAGACTATCAACAAGTTTACCCACTGATTCATCAATATCATTCTGATAGACAATGTTTTTACGTTCCATTGGAACACCTTTTAATTCAACTGTTTCAACCAACGGTTTTAAACCACTGCTGAGTGAATCAGCTGTCCATTCGTTAATCGTTTTATTTGCTGCTCCTAGAATTTGCATCAGGCTAGGTAACCGTGGTTCGTTTATCTCCTTTGTAACAGTAATCAGCACAGGGTATGTTGCCTCGGTTGTAACTGCGTTATCACCCATGTTACGGTCGGCTGTAACTTTATCCTTCTCGGCTTTAACAGTCTGAGCATAAGTTATCTGTGGAATGTTCAACAGACCTGCTAGTCTTGGTCCTATTTGACCTGAAAACAAGTCAATTGATGCTTCGCCGCATAAGATCATGTCGTATTCGCCGATTTTTTTAATTGCCTCAGCTAACAGGGTAGCGGTCATATGGTAATCAATATTATCAGGAGCAGTTACTAATGCCCCTTCATCAGCACCCATAGCTAGAAGTTCTTTTATCCGTTCTTTAGCGTCAGATGGTCCAATAGTGAGTACCGTTATTTTTCCACCATGTTTATCCTTAATTTTTATTGCTTCTTCCATCGCATTTTTATCAATATCACTTATTTTCTGTGGTACTCCTTGTAAAATTGGCTTTTTGGTACTCGAATCGACTTTCATCTCAGATATGTCAATAACCTGTTTTGCACAAACAATTATGTTCATAACTATCTTATTCCTCCTATATTCCTTTCCTTTCTTTTTCCAATTCTCTCAATTGCTTCCTTTTAATCTTCCCACTTTGGGTTTTAGGAAGTTCCTCAACAAATTCAATCTCGCGTGGGTATTTATAAGGAGCAGCAACCATTTTAGTATGCTCCTGTATGTCTTTTATAAGATTATCTGAGGCTTTTGCTTTATCATGTAGAATAACAAAAGCCTTAACAATTACACCTCTTAATTTATCAGGACTTGCAACAACTGCGCATTCTAATACTTCTGGATGAGATATAATAGCTGATTCAACTTCAAAAGGAGAAATACGATATCCTGCTGCCATAATTAAATCATCATCACGCCCACTGAACCAGAAATAACCATCTTCATCTTTGTAAAGAACGTCACCAGTGAGGAACCAACCACTCTTAAAACTTGATTTTGTTTTTTCTGGTTTTTCCCAATATTCTTTAAACAAACCTGGGTCAGATTGTTTCACCGCAAGTACCCCTGGTTCACCTTGCGGTAAAGGTTTTCCTCTATGGTTAACAATTTCACAAATTTTACCAGGTTGAGGCTTTCCGCATGAACCCGGTTTGATTTTCATACCCTCAAAATTAGAAAGATACACCATAATCTCAGTCATACCTATACCATCATATAAGTCAAGACCGAATAGTTTTTTCCACTTCTTAATTATCTCAGGATTCAAGGGCTCACCTGCAGAAACACAGTGTCTAAGAGCAGAGAGATCATATTTCTTCTCAGCGCCCCGTACTGCAACAAACATACGATAAGCGGTAGGGACTGATGCAAGATTAGTAATTTTGTATTTTTCCATCAGTTCAAACCAATGCTCTGGGTTAAATCTCCCATCATAAATAAACGTGGAAAACCCATGTCGCCAAGGGTAAAGAAAACCATTGCCAAGTGGAAAAATCCAATTTAAATCACCAGTATGAGCTAATAGATCTTCTTCTCTTGCCTGTTGCCATAAAAGCACACTAGGATCATTACCAGGAACCCAACGATGCAAATGAACAGCACCCTTTGGACTACCTGTTGTACCAGAGGTATAACAGAAAAATGCCATATCTTCACTTTTTGTAGGTTCTATCTCTAAATTCCTTGAAGCTTCATGCATTAGATCATGAAATGACAGCTGATCATCATATGCATCATCTACGATGATTATATTCTCTAATGATGGACAAGTATCCCTGATTTCGTTTACCGCTTTAACATATTTTGAAGTTGTAATTACAGCCTTAGAACCACTGTCATTAAGGCGGTATTCTATCTCATGGGGTCTAAACATTACACTTGATGGAATAGGAATTGCTCCTATTTTTACACCACCAAGAAATGAAATATGAAACTCTGGAAGATTAGGGAGTCTTATTAGAAACCTATCTCCTTTTTTAAACCCAAGATTTTTCAAGGCATTTCCAAATTTATCCGTGAGGCTTTTCATGTCATTATAAGTGAATTTATCAGTCTCTCCTTCAGCATTCTCCCAGTATAAAGCTACCTTGTTTCTCTTCACAGTCTTAGTATGTTTATCAACACAATCATATCCTATGTTATACTCCTTAGGAATGTTCCATTTCCAATTCTCATATTCCTTTTTGTAATTGAACTCCCCCATAATTGTTCACCATGTGTTATATTATCTGAGAAGACTTGCAGCTATTACTAGGCGCTGGACCTCAGAGGTACCTTCATAAATTTCAGTTATTTTTGCATCTCTGAATAACCTTTCAACAGTATATTCCTTAGTGTAACCGTATCCACCATGAATTTGCACTGCATTGATTGCAGCGTCAACTGCTGTCTCAGAGGCAAAGAGCTTTGCCATTGCCGCCTCTTTGCTAAATCTTACACCCAGATCCTTTTGATAAGAGGCGTTATATACAAGGTATCTAGCTGCATCAATACGAGTAGCCATATTAGCTATTATCCATTGAATAGCTTGGAATTGTGCGATAGGTTTTCCAAACTGTTGCCGTTGTTTTGAATATTCAATACTTTCCTCAAGTGCTGCTTGTGCAATGCCAACTGCCTGTGCAGCAATACCAATACGGCCACCATCAAGAGTTATTAAAGCAATCTTGTATCCCTCACCTTCTTTTCCAAGTAAGTTCTCTTTAGGAACCTCCATATTCTCAAAAATTAACTCTGCTGTCCCAGATGCATTTATGCCGAGTTTCTCATAGATACTTCCAACCTTAAAACCTTTGAAAGTATTTTCAACAATAAAAGCGCTAATACCCTTAGAGCCTGCGCTTTTATCAGTAACAGCAAAAACAATTATGATCCCTGCTTCAGATCCACTTGTAATAAATGTTTTATCACCGTTGATGATATATTTATTACCTTTTAAAACAGCTGAAGTTTGCATTGCCCCAAGATCTGAACCTGCATTAGGCTCTGTGCCAGCAAAAGCACCAATTTTTTCACCTTTAGCAAGTTGTGGAAGGTATTTTTTCTTTTGCTCTTCGTTACCATATTTCATTATAGGCCAGGAGACAAGTGAGTTATGCACAGATGTTATTACTCCTGTTGATGCGCATTTCTTTGATATTTCCTCAACAACAATTGCATAGCTTATTGTATCAAGACCTGCACCGCTGTATTCGGTTGGGATTATACTTCCAAGAAGTCCCAGTTTCGCCATCTTTTCGAGAATCTTTGTTGGATACTCCTGTTTTTTATCAAGTTCTGCAGCTACTGGTGCTATTTCTTTTTCTGCGAATTCTCTTACCATTTTCTGTATCATTTTTTGTTGATCATTTAACTCTAGTTTCATGGGGGGTGGAATTAAATTAATAAACATAAAGCTTTCTATACTTTTCTCGTTATATACTAAAAAAAATTGAAAGTTGTTTTATGTTTTTTCAATGCAACTTTGTGGTAATGGTTTGAATCCCTCACCGCCCGAATCTAAGTCAGATACAAAGTACTCCTCGCTTTCCCATTGCTCTGCATATATCTCCATTTCAAAATTGAAGCCCTGATAAGTAACTGTTACATATTTAATTGTTACAGAAATCTTTACCTCGTCACCAGGTTTATATGAGTTTGTGATATTTCCCTCGAAAAAAGGATTAAAAGAATTCGTTACGTTATCTTCTGTCCATTCAAATGTTACTGTTGTGGTGTCCTTATCTGAATTATAAGAAATATTTGTGATTGTATCTTGGATTATGAGGGTGTCTCCATCCTTTAAAGTGTTGTAAAGCATTTGAAAGCCATCATTCCAATCTAAATCTAGAGGCATATCCTCAGTTGCTTGTTTTGCAGTCCAAGTATATGTCTTTGCAGATGTACCATTGCTGCTTCCATTATTTTTATTTTCGGTACATCCACACATAAGTATCACTAACGTCACACAGACTAAACCTGTTATAATTATTGTATTTTTCATAAATCCGAATAAAAGAAAGACATATAATAATCTATTTGATTCAAGGGAGTGGAGATTTCAGTGGAAAAAGGCTACATTCATGTATATACTGGACCTGGAAAAGGCAAAACAACCGCTGCTTTAGGACTGGGTATGCGTGCTGCTGGCGCTGGTCTTAAAGTTCATATGATTCAGTTCATGAAAGGGAGAAGATATAGTGAACTCGATGCTATAGAAAACTTACCTAATTTTACCTTTTCACAGCATGGCCGGGATGAATTTGTGTCAAAAGAAAAACCAGAGCAAATTGATATCGACCTTGCACAAGAAGGTTTTGCATATGCCAAAGATGTCATAAAAAACACAAAATATGACATGGTTATTCTTGATGAAATAAATGTTGCAGTGGATTACAATCTTATACCTCTTGATAATGTAATTAAGTTAATTGAGGAAAAACCAGAAAAACTTGAACTTATATTAACTGGTAGATATGCGCAGCCTGAGATAATTAAAATCGCAGATGTTGTTACTGAGATGCTTGAGATAAAGCATCCTTATCAAGAAGGTGTAACGGCTCGAAAGGGTATCGACTTCTAGGCGGGAGGACTCTCATATGTTTGACAAAAAAGAGTTAGAAAAAATAAAAAAAAGCAAATCTGATTGGGAGAAAAACTGTTATTTACCTCATAAAAAGAAGCATCCTGAACGTAAAGAGAAGTTTGAAAATTTATCAGGTATTGAAATTAAGAGTTTGTATACTCCAGATGATATTGCCCATCATGATTATCTGGAAGATTTTGGATTCCCTGGATTATATCCTTTTTTACGTGGTCTTCATCCAACAAAATATCGAGGACGTCTGTGGACTTTTAGAATGTTCTCTGGCTTTGGATCTGCTGAAGAGACAAACAAGCGTTATAAGTATTTACTAGACCACGGTGAAACAGGCTTGAGCGTTGCTTTTGATTATCCAACTCTCTATGGTTATGACACTGATCATCCAATGTCTCGTGGTGAGTTTGGAAAGTGTGGTGTGGCAATTAGTAGTTTGCAGGATATGGAGATTTTATTTTCTGAGATTCCTATTGATAAAGTCACAACCTCTATGACAATCAATGGACCTGCTGCAATTGTCTGGGCTTTTTATATTGCTAATGCGGAGAATCGGGGTATTGATAGACGTATTATTGGTGGAACCATTCAAAATGATATTTTAAAGGAATATATCGCTCAAAAATCCTTTATTTTTCCACCAGAACCTAGTATGCGTTTAATCGTAGACACTTTTGAGTTTGGCTACAAAGAAGTACCACGCTGGAATACAATTAGTATTAGTGGTTATCATATTCGTGAAGCAGGTTCGACTGCTGTTCAAGAACTTGCTTTTACTGTTGGTGATGGCATTGAGTATGTAAAATGGGCTATCAAACGTGGTCTCAAGATTGATGATTTTGCTCCTCGTTTAAGTTTTTTCTTTAATTCTCATAATGATTTTTTCGAAGAAATTGCAAAATACAGAGCAGCTAGACGTATTTGGGCAAGAGAGCTAAAAAAACTTGGAGCTAAAAAACCACGTTCTCTTCTTATGAGATTTCATACTCAAACTGCAGGATGTACTCTTACTTCTCAACAACCCGAGATCAACATTGCTCGTGTAACTCTTCAAGCATTAGCTGCAGTAATCGGGGGTACACAATCTTTACATACTAATTCAATGGATGAGGCGTTAGCTCTTCCTTCTGAAAAAGCAGCTAGAATTGCTCTTAGAACTCAACAAATACTTGCTGAGGAGAGTGGTGTTACAGATACTGTTGATCCCCTAGGTGGTTCGTATTATATTGAATGGCTTACTGATAAAATGGAAGAGGAAACCTACAAATATTGGGATAAAGTAGAGAAGCTTGGTGGTGTTCTTCCTGCAATTGAAAAAGGTTTTTATCAACGGGAGATTGCCAATGCTGCGTATAAGTATCAAAAGGAAATTGAAGAAAAAAAGCGAATTATTGTTGGGGTTAATGAGTATCAGATGGATGAGCCAATTGAAATTCCAATTCTAGAGATGGATGAAAAAGGTGAAGAACGTCAAATTAATAGATTGAAAAAACTTAGAAAAGATAGAAATAACGCAAAATTTGAGAAGAATATAAATGCACTAAGAAAGGCAGCTGAAGGAGATGAAAATTTGATGCCTTATATTCTTGACTGTGTTCACTCTTATGCAACTCTTGGTGAAACCTGTCAAGTTTTAAGAGATGTTTTTGGAGAATATGTAGAACCTGCAATATATTAGAAGGGATAATATGGAAAGAAAGATTAGAGTACTGGTAGCGAAACCTGGTCTTGATGGTCATGATCGTGGTGCTAAAGTTGTAGCCCGTGCTTTGCGTGATGCTGGCATGGAAGTGATTTATACTGGCCTGCATCAGACTGCTGAGATGGTTGTAGAGACAGCAATTCAGGAGGATGTTGATGTCATTGGATTAAGCCTTTTATCTGGTGCGCATATGACTTTGTTTGTTGATGTTACTAAACTTTTAAAAGAGAAGGGTATGGATAATGTGCTGGTTGTTGGTGGCGGTATTATCCCTGAAGAGGATGCTCCTAAGTTGAAGAAAGCAGGTGTTGCTGGTATTTTTGGACCTGGTACTCATTGTGATGTTATTGTTAAGTTTATTAAGAAAAATGTGAAACGATGAAGGATATTGCAGAAAAGGTTTTGAAAGGGGAGCCTAGAGCTATTGCGCGACTTATTACTCTCGCAGAAAATAATGAATTGGAAGCTGCTAAAGCAATGAAGGTTATTCACCCAAAAACTGGTAATGCACATGTTATTGGTATCACTGGTGTTATGGGTAGTGGTAAGAGTACTCTTATTTATGAATTAACTCGGGAATATAGAAAGAAGGGATTGAAAGTTGGTATTATTGCAATTGATCCAACTAGTCCTTTTAGCGGTGGTGCTCTTCTTGGTGACCGTATTAGGATGATGGAACTAGCAACCGATGATGGTGTTTTTATTAGGAGTATGGGAACACGTGGTATGCTAGGTGGTCTTACCAGCGCTGTTTATGATGTCGTAGAGATTTTGGATGCGTCTGGTAAGGATATTGTTTTGGTTGAAACTGTTGGTGTTGGTCAAGCAGAGGTTGATGTGATAAAGCTTGCGGATACTACTATTGTTGTCTTAGTTCCCGGTCTTGGTGATGCTATTCAGACTATTAAAGCAGGGATTATGGAGATTGCTGATATCTATGTTGTAAATAAAGCTGATAGATCTGGTGTTGAGCAGACTGTTGCTGAGATAGAAAGTTTGGTTGACATCGCGTGTTCAGGAAAAGATAGAAAAATACCTGTTCTTACAACGGTTGCTAAAGAGAATAAGGGAACTGTTGAGCTTGTTGATGAAATTGAAGATCATAAGAATTATTTGAGAAAAACTAAGATGTTTGATGTTCAGCGTCGTAAACGATATGAAGCTGAACTTGTGGAAATCATTAGAAAAAGACTTATGAATTTTATTTTTGATGAATCAACTTTCAAAGGTAAAGTTGAATCACTTATCGATCAAATTAGTAAAAAAGAAGTTGATCCTTATTCTGCTGCTGATGAAATACTTGGTAAGATCTTGAAGTAAATTTTTTATTTTCCTTTGAATTCTGGTTTTCTTTTCTCTAAAAAAGCTTTCATTCCTTCTTTTTGATCATTAGTTGAAAAACCAGAAGCAAAATGTGATATTTCTAACGAACACGCTGAATTTAAATCAATATCGGTCCCCTTGTTCACTAACGATTTAATGAAATCCGTCTGAACTGTGGATTTATTTGCAATGGTTGCGGCCATTTTCTCTGCAGTTTCCATTAATTTGTCATCATCTACAACCATGTTAACTAGTCCAATACTACGTGCTTCATCCGCATCTATGTTACGACCAGTTAAAAGGAGCTCTTTTGCTTTCATCCTGCCAACAAGTCTAGGCAGACGCTGAGTCCCACCAAAGCCAGGATGAACGCCGAGATTAATTTCGGGCTGACCAATCTTTGCACTTTTAGAGGCAATGCATATATCACATCCCATCAAAACCTCACATCCACCACCAAGTGCATAACCATTAACCGCTGCAATAAACGGTAATCTAGATTTTTCTATTTTCATAATCAAACCATGCCCGAGTTCTGCAAACTCTTTAGCCTCAAGAGGTGTCATATTTGACATCTGTTTAATGTCTGCACCTGCAATAAACGCCTTTCCTTCCCCAGTTAATATTGCTACCTTGATATTCTTATCTTTTCCAAGCTCATCCACAGCCTTTGAAAGCTCAAGAATAGTATCTTTATTCAAAGCATTCAAAACCTGAGGTCTATTGATCTTTATCGTTCCAATACCATCTTTCTTTTCGATTATAATATTCTTAAAAGCCATAGCTTAATCACCTACTTGCTGTAATCATAAAATCCTTTGCCTGTTTTTCTACCAAGATACCCTGCTTGAACCATCTTTTTCAGCAATGGACATGGTCTATATTTAGAATCGTTAAATCCTTCATGTAAAACTGTCATAATATTAAGGACAACATCTAAACCAATAAGATCAGCAAGTTCAAGTGGTCCCATTGGATGATTCATACCCAGTTTCATTACTTGATCAATATTTTCAGGGGTACCGATTCCTTCCATATAACAATAAATTGCTTCATTGATCATCGGCATTAACAAACGATTAGAAACAAAACCAGGGCCGTCATTTACCTCAACGGGTACCTTACCCATTTTTTCTGCGAGTTCTTTAATTAACTTAGTAGTTCCGTCATCTGTCCGTAAACCACGAATAACCTCTACAAGCTTCATCAGTGGAACAGGGTTCATAAAATGCATACCAATAAACCTCTCAGGTCTACTTGTAACAGAGGCAAGATCAGTTATAGGAATAGTCGAGGTATTAGAAGCAAAATATGTATCCTTTTTACAAATTTTATCAAGCTCCTGAAACAATTCCTTCTTAACTTTAACATTTTCAAAAATTGCCTCAATAACAAGATCAACATCTTTAAGATCCTCAAGTTTTGTAGTACCCTTCAAATGTGAAAGAATTTTCTTTTTTTCATCAGCAGTCATCTTTCCTTTTTCAATACTTTTATCAAGAAAACGTTCTATTTTACTCAATCCTTTCTTAACAAATTCATCTTTGATATCCCTCAAGATAACATCAAAACCAGCTTTTGCCGCTACAAGAGCAATACCATGCCCCATTTGACCAGCACCAATAACACCTATTTTCTTAACTACCATATGTTCTCACCTCTCAATAACCATTGAGACAGCATTTCCTCCGCCTAAACAAATAGTGGCCAAACCGCGTTTTTTATTAAGATGTTCCATAGCATACATCAAGGTAATAAGAATCCGGGAGCCACTACATCCAATTGGATGACCAATGGCTACTGCGCCACCGTGTACATTAAACTTCTTTTCAGGAATACCAATCTCTCTCATCACAGCAACAGAGGCAGACGAAAAAGCCTCATTATGCTCAAACAAATCAATGTCATCAACACTGAGTTTCATCTTTTTCATCAGGGCCTTTACACCAGGGATAGGAGCTGCCATTACCAAGGCTGGCTCAACGCCACTAGTATTATACCCTTTGATGGTAGCCATTGACTTAGCCCCTATTTCCTTTGCCTTATCCTTGCTCATTACCACAACAGCAGAGGCTCCATCTGTAATCTGAGAGGCATTACCTGCGGTAACAACACCATCTTTTCTGAAAAAAGGAGGAAGTTTTGCTAGTTTCTCCAGAGTAGAATCTGCTCTTATACCCTCATCTTTATCAAAAATAATAGGATCTCCCTTCTTCTGCTTGATTTCAACAGGAAGTATTTCATCCTTAAACCAACCATTCTCAGTAGCTCGTGCTGCCTTTTGATGACTACCAAGAGCAAACTTATCACAATCCTCTCTAGTAATTTTATATTTCTCAGCTACAACTTCCCCTGTATTACCCATATGAAAATCGTTGTAAACATCCCAAAGTCCATCACGTACCATTAAATCAGTAATTTTACCATCAAACATACGATAACCAAATCGAGCCTTGGGCAATGCATACGGACAATTAGTCATACTTTCCATACCACCAGCAACAATGATGTCTGCATCATCACATTTAATAGCCTGAGCTGCAAGAACTACCGCCTTAAGACCAGAACCACAGACTTTATCAATATGAAAACTGCCAACTTCATAAGGTATGCCCGCTCCTATTGCAGCCTGTCTTGCAACATTCTGACCAAGGCCTGCAGGGACAACATTACCCATGATTACTTCATCGATATCTTTTGGTTTCAATCCTGCCCTATTTACAGCTTCTTTGATAACAAGACTACCAAGCTGTGGAGCTGAAAATCCTTTCAAAGCACCAGCAAATTTACCCTGTCCTAGTCTTACACCTGAGACTATTACAACTTCTTTCATATGATTGCGCCTCCTCCAAATGACAAATGCACTCTGGCAATATGATTTATACTTAAAACATTTTCCAAAATTAAGTTACATTTACTTTTAATGAACAGATATCTCCAAGCTCTGCTTCTAATACATCACCTGCGACAATCTCACCAACACCTTCAGGAGTACCAGTCATTATTAAATCCCCAGGTTCTAGAGTCATAACATTTGAGATAAACTCGATTATTCGCTCAACAGAGTAAATCAGGCTACTGGTGTTAGAATTTTGTCTCGTCTCTCCATTAACTTTTAACGAAATATCAAGATTATTTGGATCAGGTACATCCTCTTTTAAAACAACGTCACTAATTGGTGCAAACGTATCAAATCCCTTTGCAATGTCCCAAGGAAAACCTTTCTTTTTTGCCTCTGACTGAATATCTCTAGCAGTAATGTCAAGAGCAACCAGATATCCTAAAACATAATCTAAAGCCTCTTTTTGTGACACGTTTTTACATCTCTCTCCAATGACAACTCCCAATTCAACTTCATGATGTAAACACTTTGACATTTCAGGTTTTACTATTGATTCACCGTTGAATATAACAGCACTAGCTGGCTTCAGAAAAAAGAGAGGATCTTCAGTTACATCTGATTTCATTTCCTGTGCATGTTTCTTATATGATCTTGCTAGACAAATAAGTTTTCCAATAGTAACATTTCTTTCAACACGGTCTTTGAATATGTAATTAGTCATCAATTGGGCAATGAATTTTACAATTTAAAGATTTCACAATTTCATAATAAGTTTCTTTAATGTATTCTTGATAACGTGGTTGGGAGTTTATGAAGTTCATTTCAAATTCAAGTGTAAAAGATGTTATGCTCAAAGAAATTGGATTAAATAATATCAAAGATTTATTTTTTGATATCCCGCAAAAAATAAGAATCAAGGATTTGAATTTGCCCGATGGGCTGTCCCAACAAGAAACAGAAAAAAAACTAAGATATATAGCATGTAAAAACAAGTCCTTCCACGATATTACAAGTTTTCTTGGAGGTGGAATTAAACCACATTATATACCACCCTTTGTAAAATCGATAATCTCACGTTCAGAGTTTTACACATCTTACACACCTTATCAATCTGAAGCGAGCCAGGGTTTTCTTCAAGCCATGTTTGAATATCAAAGCATCATCGCAGAATTAACTGGAATGGACATTGCAAACTGTTCATTGTATGATGGTGTTACTGCTCTTGGTGAAGCTGCTTTGATGTGCACACGTATAAACAGAAAAAAAACCTTTGTGATTCCAGAAAACATTTCATCGGATAAAAAATCTGTATTGAAAAACTACACAAGAGGAGCAGAAATAGAAATAAAAGAAGCTCCTTATGACATTAAAACAGGGAAAATAGATTTAGATCAACTTAAGAAAAATGTTGATGAAAACACTGCTGGAGTATATATCGAAAACCCAAATTTCTTCGGAATTTTTGAGGATGACATTGATAAAATCAGCAAAATTGTAAAAGGTGCAGGTTCTCTTTTTGTAGTTGGTATTGATCCGGTCTCGCTTGGCATTATAAAGAGCCCTGGAGAGTATAGTGCTGATATTGTAATAGGCGAGGGAAGAGCTCTAGGAAACCCAATGAGTTATGGTGGATGTAGTCTAGGTATTTTTGCATGTAAGAAAGAGTTTTTACGGCAGACACCTGGCCGCATTATAGGTTTAACTAAAGATAGTGATGGCAAACGCGCTTTTTGTATGGCTCTTCAGACAAGAGAGCAACATATCCGACGTGGCAAGGCTACGAGCAATATTTGCACAAACGAAGGATTATGTGCTCTTGCTGCAGTTTCTTATCTATCTTGGCTTGGTGGAGGTGGATTAGAAAAACTAAGTAAGATTAACTTTGAGAACGGACAAAAGCTAGCAAAAAAGATCGAATCAATCAAAGGCTTTGAGAAGATGTTTAGCGGTGTTCACTTTAACGAATTCGTAATTAAATGTAAAAACGATGCAAAAATGATTAACAAAAAGTTATTGCAGAGAGGCATTCAAGGTGGATCAGTAATAGACAGTTGGTATCCAAAACTTAAGAATTGCATCCTTTTTGGTGTAACCGAGATGCACAGTGATGCCGATATTGAAAAACTTGTTTCTGCTTTGAAGGAGGTTTCCAATGTATAGATCTGCTGTATATGACAAGTCTCTGCTTAATGAAATAGCTCCTCCTAAAAAAGGCAAAATTAAATCAATTGATTCAATACCTACCTCTCTTCAAAGAAAAGAGAATATCAACATTCCCGGTCTTGATGAAACTCAGCTTGTGCGTCATTTCCATCATCTTAGTCAGATGAACTATGGAGTTGATACTGGGATTTATCCTTTAGGTTCTTGCACAATGAAATATAATCCTAAGATTTGTGAAGAGATTGCTAGTTGGGATAATTTTGCATGTACTCATCCATATCAAGATATCTCTACGGTCCAGGGGAATTTAGAGATAATGTTTGAACTTGAAAGGATGCTTTGTGAAATTACCGGCATGGATTATTTTACTCTTCAGCCAGCAGCTGGCGCTCAAGGGGAATTTTTGGGTATGCTTCTAACAAGAGCATATCATAAGTTCAAAAATAATAATGAACGTAACGAGGTTATATTACCAGATACAGCTCATGGTACCAATCCAGCAAGTGTCACAATGGCTGGCTATAAACTTATAGAAATCCCCTCTACCAAAGATGGAACTGTTGATCTAGATATGCTAGAGAAAGCCTTGTCAGATAAAACTGCCTGCTTTATGCTTACAAACCCTAACACTCTAGGTGTTTTCGAGTCTGAAATTATTGAGATATCTAAAATGGTCCACAATGCAGGAGCTCTTTTATACTATGATGGAGCCAACATAAATGCAATTATGGGTAAAGCAAAACCGGGTGACATGGGATTTGATATAGTTCACCTAAATCTACACAAAACCTTTGCTACACCTCATGGTGGTGGAGGCCCTGGTAGCGGTCCAGTTGGTGTAAATATAAAACTTGAAAAGTTTCTACCAGTACCTAGAATTGCAAAGAAGGAGGGTAAATATCTTTTTGATTATGATGCACCTGAATCAATTGGAAAAATCAAAGGTTTCTATGGTAATTTTTCTGTTCTTTTAAAAGCATACATTTACATTCTCATGATGGGTCGAGATGGTCTGAAAGAAGCCTCAGAAATTGCCGTTCTTAATTCAAATTATTTGAAGAAAAAAATCCTCAAATCTGGTAAATACGAAATGCCATATAAAGAACTCAGGAAACATGAGTTTGTAATAAGTTGTGAGAAACTAAAACAAGAAAAAGAAATACGAGCGATGGATGTAGCAAAACGTCTTTTAGATCATGGTCTCCATCCACCTACCATTTATTTCCCACTCATAGTAAAAGAAGCATTAATGATTGAACCTACTGAAACAGAGTCAAAAGAAGATCTTGATAAGTTTATCGATGCACTAATTAAAATTGCAGATGAAGATCCAAAAATTGTAAAAAACGCACCAAATAATACACCTGTTAAACGTGTTGATGAAGTCAGTGCTTCAAAAAATCCAATTCTTACATGGAATATGATTTAATCTTCTTCCTCTTTTTCCATTAGAGAGAGCAGGATACCTATTATTCCTGGAATAACCAAAACAATTGTTAACGAATATATACCTATGTCATCCCATACACCATATCTGTTTCCCCAATAGATATAATGAATAATTCCAGCTAAAAGAAATATGATAGATAGTACTGTAAAAATGTTGAAGTTTTTTATATTGATTTTAAACATATTTCATTCCACCTTTTTTTAATTATGATGGGGGCACTGGGATTTGAACCCAGATCGGCGGGTCTCTTCTCAGGTCATCGCTCCAGTTATTCATCACCAATTCAGATGACCCTCTTATAATCATTCCTAACTGGAGCCCACAATGATGCCGGGTTACACCATGCCCCCAGTTAGTTATTCTACTTCTTTCTACTCCTTTTCTCACGTCGCATTCGTTTCTTTCGCCATTTCCATCGCATCTTATGTCTCTTTTTCCAGACCCTTGAACTACGCTTCATATTTTAGTTTCCTCTGATGTCACAGCTTGCCCTAAACGAATTCCAATATTTAATGATTTAGGAAAAAACTTACCTTTGCTAAGGTAATTTGTTGTAAAAATAAGAGAAAGATAATTAAACGTTTTTGGGATATGTAGCTGCAAGATGGGAAATTATAAAAATTCAGATGTCTTGAGCGCGGTACTCCGATCGCTTTATGCTGTAGCTGGAAGAAGAACTACAAAAAGTTTTGCTGCTACAGTTATTGGCTCAATAATCAAAACACTCGAAACAAGATATGATTTTTTGAAATATGTAAGAATAGATGAGAGAGGTCAACTACTCGATGATAAAGTTATTGCTATAGCGCCTGAAATTGATTCTGTTGAGCCTGCGAAAATTGGAAAGGCTATCGAGGCAATTGTTAGAGTAGTTTATATGGATATCATTGGAAAGGCGGGTCTTTTTTTTATAACAGAATTAAAAAGGATTGCTGGCGAGGAAATTATTTCAGAGCTTAAAAAATTCGATGTTGATCTTGCGACTCTTCAGATAGAGCAACATTATCTACACAGAAGCCGAGAAAGAAAAAGAGCAAAGGCTAAAGCTAGGAGCCTACATAGCGATGTAAGTCTGCTTGGATATAGTTGGAAAAATGTTGCATCTTGGAAATATGATCCAAATCAGAAAACTTGTGTTCTTTATAGTAAAGATGGCGAGGTTTTAGACAATTTACATTTAGAATCAATCATCGAGAATTACGTCAAGGATTTATCTGAAAGTCTCGAAGAGATGCCAGAGGAATTAAAGGAAAAAACGACAGATATTTCTGATAAAGAACTTGAACTTTTAGAAATGCTTCGTACAAGAGACATGGATGCTGAAACAGCTATGACTTTGTTACATGTTTCTAAGGACGAATTTAGCTCTATAGTAAAGAGACTATTGGAAAATGAATTACTTCAATATACTTCATTTAATATAATAGAGCTTACCGAGGTAGGAATCAGTTATCTCTCTGAAAGAAATGAAAAATCAAAAGTTGAAAATAAACCTATTTCAGAGGAAACAAGTAGTTAAATCTAATCTTTATTTAGCTTTTTTATCCATCCAAACATATTTACATCGAGTACAGTACCAACCCATTGATACCCATTTTTGTTTGCCATGTTTAGGATTTATATGTCTATATAGTCGTACAAGACCTAAATCACACTTTGGACATTTCTGATTAAAAGATTCTTTATATGATTCACTCCCAATTTTGTACATAAGTGTGTCAGCAGCAACGTTATACGTGTAACCACATTTTGTACAATGCCATGCTGTTGGAATCCATGCCCTCTTTCTATCTATGCTTTTATTCTGGTAAAGTTTAACAGCTTTGGAGCCACATTCAGGACATTTTTTCTTGATGTTTATCACCACCAATTGATGATTACTTTTGATTTCTTTTTAATTATACTTATGCAACTTTATTTTTTAAGATCTACTACCATTTTATGTAAATATGGTATTTTCATCATAAATTTGCTACCTTTTCCAAGCTGACTTTCCGCCCAGATTTCACCATTGTGCTTCTGAAGGATCTCTTTACAAATAAATAAACCAAGGCCTGTACCCTCGTTTTTCCGATCATCACCAGTATATGCTTGGTAAAACTTATTGAAAATCTTATTCAACTCGTCCTTTGAAATACCAATCCCTGTATCTTTGACAGTGATTAAGATATGATCTGCTTTCTTTTCTGCTTCGATACTTATAGATCCATGGTCTGTAAACTTTACAGCGTTTACCATTAGATTCTTTAAAACTTGTGGTAAACGATGTCTATCACCCATTATATTCGGTAGATTTCTAGGTATCTTGGTGAAAAATTTCAGACCTTTGTTTTCAACCACGGGTTTCATATCCTCTGCTATTTCATCAAGGATTTCAACAGGATTAATTTTCTCCATTTCAAATCTCATGGTATCTGTATCAAGTCTTGAAACATCTAAAATATCATTAACAAGTTTAAGCAATCTTTCAGTATTCCTCAAACTTACCTTTGCCCAATCCTTAACTCTTTTACTAGCGTTTTTATCTGAGATAATTAAATCAAGGTAACCCTTAATTGGGGTAACAGGAGATCTGAGCTCATGAGCTGCGATATTCATAAATTCAGTTTTAAGCCGCTCTGATTTCTTAAGTTCATCCTCTATTCTTCTACGCTCTGTGATATCTCGAATTGTACAAACCATACCTGCAAATTCGTTTTCCTTTTTAAACGGAGCCATATTGACTTCAATGGGAATAATATGACCATCAATATGCACAAGTTCAAGCTCAATGTTTTCTATTTTTTCATCTTTTTTTCTAGCATCAATAAATACCTGCTGGAAAAAGTACACCGAATCATCTGAAAGATAATCCCTAAACAAAGTGGCTAAAATCTGACTTTTACGTCTTGCACACATTTTCTCAAAAGAAGGATTTACATATGTTAAACGACCAAGAGAATCTATTGTTAAAACTCCGTCTGCGGATGTCTCCGCAAGAACTCTATATTTCTCTTCAAGTTTTACCAATTCATCCCATGCTCTTTGACGTTGAGTAATATCTGTCCCTCTTATGAGAATACCCCTAATTTCTTTATCGTCTCCAATGCAATCAGCTGAAAATAAAAATTTAAATAAACGTCCATCCTTTGATTTTAAATCACTTTCATAGTCATGCACCTTAGCTCCATGACTCGCTTGTTTAATAGCTTCGATATGATTTTTCATATCCTTCTTCGAAAAAAACTCATTCAAACCAGAAAATGTTTTTCCAATAACCTCTTCTTTTTTTAACCCTCCTAGAGTTATAGCAGCTTCATTTATATCTAAAATAATATCATTCTCAAGATACAATAAAAAATCACTTGTCCCATCAAATATATCTCTAAATCTATTTTCCGATTCAATAAGTTCTCTTTCTACTTCCCTTCTTTTGTATCTATCTCTTAAATCTCTTAATATAATAAAATCGCCTACAATTTCATCATTTTCATACAAAGCACTAGCATTTATCTCAGCGGGAATTATCTCTCCATCTCTTGTGATTACTTCAACCTCATATAGTGGAACATCCTCTCCTTTCATCCTTTTTGTAAAACCCTCTAGGCTTTTATTAAGGCTCTCTTTAGTAAGAATCTCTGATTCAACGAACTTTTTTCCAATGAGATCATTTTTACTATACCCTAATAATTTTGTAACTTGTTCATTTACATCTACAAAATGCCCCTTTTTATCAAGAATCACAATGGGGTCTATTGCTGTTTCAAATAAGTTCCTATATTTTTCCTCAGATTTCTTTAAATTAGTAATATCCCTAGATATACCCATAGTCCCAGTTATTTCTCCTTCTTTGTTATATCTTGGAATTTTTGTAGCTAAAACCCAGCGTTCCACACCATATTCATCTTTTATCTTCTCCACTTTATTAACAATAGGTTTCCCTGTTTCAATTATTTTCTTGTCATCTTCAAAACTCCTTTCAGCATCTTCTTTAAGGAAAAAATCAAAATCTGTCTTACCCATCATCTCTTCAGTGGTTGTATTTGAACGCTTTGCTTTCGCCTCGTTCACCTTTATAAATTTATTATTCTTATCTTTAAAATAAATAGAATCAGGAATATTATCCAACAGTGATTGTAACAAATTATGTTTATATTCAAGTTCATTTTCTATTTTTTTCTGCTCAGAGATATCTTTGATTACACCAATTGATCCAACAATTTCTCCTTCATGATTTTTCAAAATACTTAGAGATACATCTACATCGATTGGTTCATTATTTTTCCTTAGAATCTTTGTTTCTAAATGATGTTGCATCCCTTTCTGTCTGATGTTTTCCTTTCGTATTTTTTTCCATTCTTCAGGTGGATAAAGAGAGCCAACAGGTTTCATAAACAAGTCATCTCTGTTCATACCGAGAAGATCTTCAGTGAATTTATTCCACGAGATGATTTGCTCATTTTCATCTGTAAGGGTTATTGCAACAGCAGAGTTTTCAAATATCGTTCGGTATTTCTCTTCAGATTCGGTTAATTTTCTCTCAGTATTTTTTAGCCTTGTTATATCTCTGATAATGCCGACAGAACCTGCTGTTTTTCCTTCTTCTCCTTTTAAAACAGATAATGAGATCTCTACATCGAGTAGACCTTTATCCTTTCTAATTATTTTTGTTTCTAGCTTATGCCTCATCCCTTTCTGTCTGATGTTTTCCTTACGTATTTTTTTCCATTCCTCAGGAGGATAAAGCGTTTCGATAGATCTCATGAATAAATCTTTTTCATCCATGTTTAAAAGTTCTTCAGCGTACTTATTCCATGAGATAATTCTCTCTTTTTCATCTGCCAAAGTTATAGCAATAGCATAATTTTCAAAGATTATCTGATATTTTTCTTCGATATCTTTCCCTACTCTTTTTAAAGAGTCTTCAAAGACATCGACTGTTCTGCCAGATGATTCATCATAAGTTTCCTTAGTGGGATGTACTTCAGGTATATCCTGCGATAGGCTTTTAAGTTCGCCAAGTTTTTCCTTTTCTCTTAACTCTTTTATGATATCAGGGTCATCTTTCATTATAAAGCCTCAAAAAATTTTCGTTAAAATCTGTTGATAGAGTTGGATTTATCAAAATGAATCTAATTCTATTATGAATTAAACTAGCTGCTTTCTTGCATCCCATCTAGCATCCCATTTTGTAAAAATGAAATGCATTTTTACTATATTAAATAATTGTCTAAAATAATAACATAGAAGCGGACGCGGCGGGATTCGAACCCGCGACGTCTGGCTTAGAAGGCCAGCACCCTATCCAGGCTAGGTCACGCGCCCAATTTCTAACTAAACAGGAAGCTATGTATTAACTAAAAATTGATAAAAGTATGGATTAAATGTGTCTTACTCGTAAGGTGCAGATTCTCCAATTAATTCAACATGTGTAAGAATCATACGTCTGCAGCAATATCTATCAAGGCCAAGATCATCTAAGATCTGTTTGGGTGTTTCTTTTGGTTTTTCACCAGCATCCACGGTTTTTTTATACTCCACACATCTCTTCCTATACTCTTCATAAACATCGCTGATGATTTTCCCACATGTAAAACATCTTACAGGAATTATCACAATATCACCTATACGATTTCTGTCTTTTCTTTCTTGCTCCTCTTCCAAGAGGCTTTTTAGGTTCTTTTCTCCTTGAGTCACTTACAAGTAAACTTCTATCATGATCCAAAAATGCAATTTTCAAACTTGGATCTCCAGTAAATTCAACAAGTCCCTTGGCAATCGCTGTTCTAGCTGCGCTTGCCTGACTCATGAAACCTCCGCCTTTTACCGAGACATCAATATTAATATCTTTCATATGACTCTCTGCAATTCTTAGAGGCTCAAGAAGTTTCCATCTGGCAATTTCAGGTTCATAAAGCTCAACAGGTTTTTTATTAATTCTAACAAGCCCAGTTCCTTTTTGAAAAGAGGCTCGCGCAACTGCGGTTTTTCTTTTACCTGAAGTATTTATAACCTTTTTTGCCATTACATCTTCGCTCCTAACGATCTTGACAGTTCCTCAATCGTAATAAAGTCAACAGGTTGTTTTTCAGCCTCTTTTATAGATTCAAATTTTTTACCTTCAAATTCTTTTGGAATCCCCATATAACATTTGAGTCTTTTAAAAGCTGTTCTACCATGGGGAGTTTGATAAGGAATCATACCTCTAATAGTTCGTTTCACAATCTGATCAGGCATCCGTGGGAAAAAAGGTCCTTTACGATATGTACCAACTTCCCTCTTCTGTTTGTAACGTTTTTTTATTGCAAATTTTTTACCTGATATTATTGCCTTTTCGGAGTTAACAACTGCGATTTCTTCTCCTTTGAGCAAACGTTTTGCAGCGTTTGTACTAAGTCTTCCAAGTGTAGCACCACTAGCATCAATTATCGCTGTCATATTTATCCCAATATCCTAACATCTTTTCCTTTAGGATTGCTCTTCAAAAGTTCTTCGATTGACATATATTTGCCACCAGCCTTTGTAATTTTCTCCTGAGATTTCTCAGAAAATGACCAGGCAGCAATTGAAACTTTTTTTGTAAGCTCTCCACCGGATAACACTTTCCCAGGTATAAGAGCTGTTTCTTTTTCACCTGTGTATCTGCTAATTCTATCCAGATTAACCTCTGGCCAGTTCCTAGATGATTTCTCTAGTCTTACGGCTATGTCTTTCCAAATAGGGGCATCGTTTTCATTTGCCTGTTTCTTCAGCTCATGAATCAATGCTATAAGCATAGGATTTGTCTTGGTATTTTTCTTTTTCATATGTTGATTCTCTAGATATGCGAAGTGTAGTGTAAGAGAGGGTTATTTATAAGATTTGTGGACACTAAATGTCTTTACATCTAAAAGCAAAATATGAAAGAATTAGAGGAATGAATATCCAAATGAACAATATCGATAGTAATACTCCATTGTTATAAAAATCTGGGAAGTCATTGGCGAAAACTGACATCCCCATTGAAGGCATCACTAACGTTTCAGGGCCTCCAATGTTTAATGATATTAAAGCATTAAAGACTTGAGCTGGGCTAAATAAGTTTAAGAGAAAGTATCCCCCTGCTTCTGATGAGGCAGGATTGATACGATTTATAGCTATTAATCCAAATAAAAATATCCCCCATAAGAAAGAGAAAAAAGACCAAGTAAATATTGACATCCCCATTGAAGTTGAACGTTTTTTAAAGATACTTGAGAAAGCCATGGATATACTAAGAAATACCAATCCCAGTAAGATAGAAAATGCAATAAATGTTAAATAAATCCCCAAGTCTACAAATCCGACACTGATTCCTATTATTATCCCTGCTATTCCAAATCCTATGAATATGCTTGTTGATAAAACAAGCCCAAGCCCTAGGAATTTTCCAATTATTATCTCTAAGCGTGTAACTGGGTATGAGATTAAAGCACTCAGAGTTTCTCTTTCTTTTTCACCAACAATTGTGGCATATCCTAACATTAATCCAATTATCGGGATTATATATTGAACGAAAAACATCATTATCAATACAGTTGTTCTAAGATCTTCTAAACCACCACTTTCATGAATAAGTGCTCCTATAAGAGAGGAAATAATCGCCAGGGAGATAAATATTCCTGTTGTAATGATTATCCATTTGGATCTAATATTATCCATCACTTCTTTTTTTGCAATGCTTAATATTGTTTCCATGGTTATGATCCCTCTGTAAGCCTCATAAATACATCCTCAAGTGATGCTTCTTCAGTCTGAACATTTATTATTTTTCCACCGGCTTTATAAACTTCAAATATGACTCTAGCTCGTGATTCAGGTAGACAAAATACTTCTAATTTTTTATTGATAACTTCTGTTTTATCAACACCTTCAATTTTATGTACAATTTGTTTTATCTTTTCTGTTATGTTTGTGATTTCAAGTGTTATTTTAGGTTTAATTTGTAAATTCTTAGTAAGAGCATTAACTGTGTCTTGTGCTACAAGAACTCCTTTATTGATAATACCAACTTGTGTACATACTGCCTGTATTTCACTTAAAATATGAGATGAAATGAAGATGGTAACACCATTTTGATTTAATTCTTTTATTTTCTCTCTAATTAGTTTGACTCCCCTTGGATCCAAACCGTGCGATGGTTCATCTAAAATAAGTATAGGAGGTTTACCAAGTATTGCTCTAGCCATCCCAAGTCTTTGAATCATTCCTTTTGAATATTTTCCAACTTTTTTATGTGTATGATCTTTAAGTCCAAATTCATTTATGAGCCTTATACATTCTTCACGTGGTGCATTTTTAAGTTCTGCATAAAAATTAAGGTTTTGAAGAGCAGTAAGATTATCATAAAATGCAACACGTTCAGGCATGTAACCTACATATTTTTTAATTTGTTTTCCATATCTGTAGATGTCCTTTCCATTAATATTTACATTTCCATGCTTTGAAAAGATTAAACCAAGCATGGCTTTAATTGTAGTTGTTTTTCCTGCTCCGTTTGGACCAAGAAAACCAAATATTTCACCTTTTTTTACACGTAATGAAAGGTTATCTACTGCTTTGAATCCATTATAAAATTTAGAGAGATTGTCCACTTCTATAACATTAGGTTGTTTTACGGCTTTCACATCTTTTTTTTCCTCTGAAAAATAAAATGTACCCTCTTTATTGCATTTGGGGCATGAAACGTTAACTTTTTCTCCAGGTTTACCATGAATTATAACTTGATTTTTACATGATGGACATACAATTTTTTTTGAAACCATTTTAATCCCCAAAATTTTGATTGTTTTAATCTAATTATGCGAAATGTAGTGTAAGAGGGGGATATTTATAAGATTTGTGGGAGAAATAATTAAAAGCAAATGGTAAATAATGCCTTTCAATGAAAAAGGTTATTTCAATTTGTGGAAGTGATGTTGATGATGACCACTTGTCAAACTATGCTCTAGAGGTAGCTGAGCAAGTTGGTAGACTTATTGCGCGAAAAGGAGGCGTTCTTGTTTGCGGTGGACACGGTGGAGTGATGAGAGCAGCATGTAGAGGGGCTAAAGAAGAAAACGGAATTACTATCGGAATACTGCCTTACACAAAAGATGAAGCAAATGAATATATTGATATTGCAATTCCAACAGCCATTGGGAATGTTAGGAATTTTATAGTTGCAAATGCAGGTGATGCTGTTATCGGAATAGGTGG
>SMTZ1_10000707_pt1 | contig 31916 bp, 40 predicted proteins | sample DeeMarSWOR136_30_FD_25667 | JGI IMG/M metagenome (IMG submission 25667) | reverse complement strand
ATTCAGATTGAGCTTTGCTGCAGTCTAGAAATTTTTTTTCAGATTTTTTTTAGTTACATTTTTTGTTTGTATTATGACTCGGAAACTTATTAAACAAATCGATTTTGCGAGATTAGCCGGCGTGACTCCAGGGGCCATCACCGCGTTGAAACCCAAATTAGGCGACGCTTTAGTAGGTCGAAAAATCGATGTGAATCACCCTAATGCGCAAGCTTATCTCGAAGAGCAAGAAGCAAAACGAGAAGCTTCTCGCACAAAAAATGCGGATATGCGGATTTCTCACCGCGAAAAAAATGAGGGTTTGAGGGAGGAAGATTCTTTTAATATCGACGATTCTCGGATTCGAGATGATTTAATGGATTTGACTTTATCGCAAATTGTTGATTTGTATGGATCCCTTCCGGGTTATGTTGTTTATGTCAAAGCTCAAGCTCAAGTCGAAGATTATCAGGCAAAAAAAGAAAAGCGCGCAAAAGCTCGCGGTGATTTGATTGATAAACATCATGAAGCGCGGGTAGCTTTTGAAGCTCTTGAACAGCTCGCGATTCGTTTATTGACAGAAATTCCGCAAACTTTATCACAAAAAATTATCACGATAGCTCGACAAGATGAAGTTGATAGTAGTTATAGAGTTAAGGAAGAAATCAAGTCCGCGAATGGAAAAGCATTGAAGATTTGTCAAAACGCGTTGATTCGGCGTTTGGAAATAGAAGAGAACGCGGTATTATCATCTGCTTATAAAAAAGATGTGACGAATAAAATTGAAAATACTCCTAAAGATGTAACGAATAAAATTGAAAATACTCCTAAAGATGTAACGAATAAAATTGAAAATATTCCTATTGAGATTCTATATTAATGTGGCATAAAAAATTGTTATTTGAGGAAGAGCCCTATCTCGCGGATTTAATCTGGTTGCGCGAACGTTTTGAACGATTGTCCACCGAACGAATTTCTTTAAAAATCAGCGAATGGGCTGAAAAAAATCGTTATTTATCTTCAGAATTAACCGACAATCCCGGCCCTTGGGACAACACTTACGCTCCTTTTACTGTTGAGATAATGAATCGCTTGTCTCCTGAAGATCCCGCCCGCGACGTTGTTGTGCAAAAAGCGGGGCAAATGATGATTACGACAGCGGTGATCGAGAACTGGCTCGGTTTTATTATAGATCACGCTCCTGGTCCTTCGATGTATGTTTCCGGCAGCAAAGATCTCGCAAAAAACAGTGTTGAAATAAAGCTTGATAAAATGATCGCCTCTTCCGGCGTTGAGCATAAGTTGAAAAGAGTTACCCGCGGCTCGCGTTCTCTAAGCGGCAATACTACAGCTAGAAAAGATTTTTCAGGGGGATTCCTCCTAGCCTACGGCGGTCGTAGCACAGCAGCGATGAGAGCGATAGGAATTCGCAATATGGCGGTTGATGAAGTTGATGAATTGCCTCCTAATCTGGGAAATCAAGGGAGCACAATTCAATTGATTCGTTCGCGACAAAGAGCTTTTGACAAGAATCGAAAAACACTTTTTGTCAGCACGCCGATTTTAAAGGGCGGCATGATTGACCAGTTATATGAACAAGGCGATCAAAGAAAATTTTGGGTCCCCTGCAAATTTTGCGGATTTTATCAGCTTTTAAAATTTCGAGGAAAGTTGAAAAACGGCAAACGGTACGGAATTTATTATGAGCTCGAAAAAGATGGGACTCTGATTTTTTCGAGCGTGGGTTATAGATGTAAAAATTGCCTAAAGGATTGGCGGGACATAGATAAATATGATTTTTTGAACGCCGGCGAATGGCGACCTTCATCTAAGCCGATTAATCCCTTTTTTTTTAGTTATTATCTGGATGGCTTATATTCGCCTGAATATTCGTGGGAAAGTCTTGTCGCGGAATGGTTAAATTGCTGGGATCACTCCACGCAACGCGTAAAGGATATTAACGCGCTGCGTGTTTTTGAAAACACAGCTCGAGGTCGGGGTTGGGAAGAGCGCGGCGAATCGCCTCGTTTTGAGCGAGTGATTCAATTCCGTCGTCAAATTTATAACACAAAGGAAAAGCTCCCAAACCTCGCCGCGATTAAGGAAACCGGCTCTCCGATTTTATGCGTCACCGCCGGGGCCGATGTCCATAAAAACAATATCAGCGTCGAAGTAAAAGGCTGGTGTGTGAATAGTTGTTCTTATTCAATCGACTGGCTTATATTTGAGGGCGACACTGAAAATTTGCAGTCTCCGGCCTGGGAAAAGTTTCGGGATTTAATTGAAAATGGCCGCTGGGTGGCGGATGACGGAAAGATTTATAATATAAATCTTACTTTAATCGACGCTAGTTATAGGACTGACGAGGTTTATCGTTTTTGCGCGCCTTACGGAGACGGGTTGTATCCCATCATGGGTCGCGATATGCCGCCTAAAAACGCTAGTTTGCGGCAGTTCAGCAGTTACACAAAGCAAGGTCTGACGGCTTATAATGTCACGGTGACAATTTATAAAGACCGCATCGCGGGCTGGCTTCGCCGCGATTGGGCCGCGGGTGAAAAACAACCTTTCGGTTACCCGAATTTTCCCCAGGATTACCGCGACGATTATTTTCGTCAATTCGAAGCGGAAGAAAAAAGAGAGAAAGTCATCAGCCGCGCAAAAAATTTACGGGGATTCGTCTGGCAGAAAAGGAAAGAAAGTTTGCCAAATCACGCGTGGGATTGTTTTATCTATAACGCCGCCGGTTTGGATATGCTTTGCTATCAGATAAATTTGAGAGAGCTCGGCCAGGATCGGATTGATTATCTCGCGTTTTGGCAATATATCGAAGAGAATGAGCGTTTTTTTTCATTCGCTGCTTGACAAATTAATATTTTTTATAAGTATCTTTAGAAAAAATTGAAAATTTTTTATCGAGGAAATATGTCGGACACGTTTTTGAATTCTCAGATCGCTATAATTGAAGGCGATATCGAGGCTTTAAATGTCGCTATTCGTTTTTTGCTTTCAAATCCGACCGAAGATTATACTTTAAACACAAGCATGTCAACTCAAAGAGTCAAGCGGCAAAATTTGTCCCAGCTTCACGCTATGCGCTCCGCGCTCTATGAAGAGCGCGATATTTTAAAACTTCGCGTTTGCGGCCGCCCGCAAATGAGCCACGCCCCCAATTGGTGATGTTTAAAAAATTTTTAGATAAAATTAATCCTTTTTCTCGTCCGCGTCCGGCCCGTCGCCCGCTAGCGGAAGAGGATATTTTGTCTGAAGATTCTGAACATAGCTCCGATTCTTATACTCAATCAGCTCAATATCTGCACGATTTATCCGCCACCGCTTTCGCGTGGAATTATTTTTCTCAAATTTTCGACGGCGAAAAATACCCGGGCGGACTTAATATTGATTCGGATTTTTTTTACATCGATTACTGGACTTTGCGAGATCGTTCCTATAGATTGTTCACGGAAAATCGTTACGCGCGGGGCTTGATTCAACGTTTATTGACGAATGAAATTCATAGAGGCTTGATTCTTGAAGCGACTCCGGACCAAAAGGTGTTGGGTTTGCCGAACGATTTTTTAAACGATTGGGCGGACAATGTCGAGGCGCGGTTTGATATTTGGGCGAAAAATCCGAATTATGTTTCTTATAATAGTCAGCGAAATTTCGGTCAAATTCAGAGAGACATTCGAAAAACCGCTTTGCTGTCCGGCGATGTTCTTATTGTTTTAAGACAAGATGAAAAAACCGGGCTTCCTCTGATTCAATTGGTCGATGGGGCTTATGTCCGAACGCCTTTTGAAGAAATCGCAAATAAAAATATTCGTCATGGCGTTGAGTTTGATGAAAAAGGAAAGCACGTCGCTTATCATGTTCAAGATGGTTCTGATCCGTTTAAAAAATCAATCCGTATCCCCGCGTTCGGCTTGCAAAGCGGGCGACGCGTGGCATGGATGGTTTATGGACATAGAATCAAAATCGACGACGCTCGCGGGATGCCCGCGCTGGGAATTATTCTGCAAGGATTAAAAGAACTCGACCGCTACAGCGACGCGGAGCAACGAAGCGCGGTTTTGAACGCTATTCAAGCTTTTTTTATAAAAAAAAGCAAGCCAGGCGCGGGAACGAGACCTGTGTCCGGGGGGGCGGTAAGATATGACACCGCGGGGCAAAATATTTCCGCCACCGCGTCGGAATCTCGCGAATACAATATCGCGCGACACATGCCGGGCATGATTCTCGACACGCTCGCGGAAGGCGAAGAGCCGATGAGTTTCAACACTTCGCGGCCAAACGTCAATTACGGAAAGTTTGAGGAAGCCCTGATGGCGTCCTTCGCCTTCGCGAATGAAATTCCTCCGAACATTTATCGTCTCGCTTTTTCAAGCAATTATTCGGCGTCCGGCGCGGAAATCAACGAGTTAAAAATGTATCTGGATCGCGTTCGCTCTGAATTTGCCGCTGATTTTACTGAAAAATTTTATAAGGAATGGCTGATTTCAATGGTTTTGATCAACGCAATTTCCGCGCCCGAGCTTCTCGAAGCTTGGAGAAATCCTCGGAATATTTTCGAGGCCGGCGCGTGGCTGTCGTCGGAGTGGGCCGGCGCGATCAAGCCTTCTTTGCGGAGAATTCAGGATATAAAGGCTTACGTAGACGCGATAAAAGAAGGCTTGTCGACGCGCGACATGGCGTGCAAAGAGATGTGGGGGCGAAAATACACTACGATAATTCGTCGTCTGCAAAGAGAAAATGAGGAGTATGTGAAAGGAATACAGCCTTTAATCGACGCGGGATTAACTTCAGTATCGCAGAATGAAATGGAATCACAGGAGACCACTGATGACTAATTTTTGGGCGGCGCAACTTGAATTTTTAAATGAATATCGCTCTTTTCAAGCGGGTTGGAAAGTCGACGCCGCCGCGGTGAAGAACGCGGTTGAAATGTTGTCGCAATCTTCCTCGATCTCGCGAATTGAAAAAAAAGTCGCGATAATTGAAATTTTGGGAATTCTTTCAGATAGATTTGAATATTCATTATTTATTCAAACCGGCGCGATTACTTTATATTCAGATATTATTGAACAATTAAATACTGCTGAAGGCGATCCGGACGTGGAGTATGTGTTGTTGAAAATTTCCAGCGTCGGCGGACGTTTGCGCGGATTATTTGAAGTGCTTGATAGAATTTCGACTTTCAGCAAACCGATTGAGTCTCTTGTCGATATCGCGCATTCGGCCGCTTTCGCGATCGCGGCTCAAACAGATCATATCACGCTTCAGAATGAAGCTTCAAACGTCGGAAGCATCGGAATTGTTGTCAATATTCCAATCAATGAAGATATTGTGACGCTCTCCAGCGCGGAAGCTCCCGATAAAAGTCCCGACGTTCGCAGTCAGGCGGGCGCGATGGTAATTCGCAAGGAGCTCGACGCGGTTCATGAAACTTTTGTTCAAAGAATTGCTCAAGGCCGCTCCGCGGCGACGGGCGCGGCGATTTCTCCTCAATTCGTAAACGCGAACTTCGGGCGCGGAGGAACCTTGCTTGCGGAAGCCGCTCTGACCGTTCAGATGATCGACGCGATCACTCCCGCTCCTTCGCGAATCAGCAATTCTCTTTTTTTCGCAACAGACGATAATAATCGTCACGCTAATTCTGATAATAATTTATCAGTTTCAGCTTTAAATTCTTTGCCTCAAAAGTCGAAAAAATTTTCGGCTTCAAAATTTCAAAATAAAATCAGTGAAAAAATAATGGATATTCAAACGTTCAAACGCGAACATCCCGACATTTACGATCAAGTTTTTGCCGCCGGCGAAAAATCCGGGCGTGAAAATTCAGCGGCTTTGTTGAATGTCGCTAAAGATTGCGGGAAGGTGGATTTTGCTCTCGAATGTATAAAATCAGGAAAATCCATCGGAGATGCCGAAGTAACTTCGGAAATTCTGAAGGCAAACTTGAACAAAAACGATGTGGAAGCTCGCAAGCGGGACAATCCGGATAGTTTTGTTCCTCCGAAAGAAAAAACCGAAAAAGAAAAGGAAAAAACTGAAGTTGACGCGTATGTTCAGCGTTATAAAACAAAAGCAGGAGTTAATTGATGAGCGATCAACCAGTTATCACAAATTTCGATATCGGAACATTGGAATTGATGAATGTCGAATATCGAGATGTGACGTTGAACGCCGGGGGCGCCGTCACTTATCCGGAAGGCCAGGTTCTCGCGTTTGACGCGACGGCGGCAAAATGGAAAATTACTCAGAGCGGGACCCCCGCCGTGGCGAACGCCAAGGCGGTTCTCGCCGAAGAGACTGTTTTTTCCGGCGCGGGCGATAAATTAGTTCGAGCGATAATCGTCGGTCGCGTGCGAGAAGAAAAGCTGGTTTTCGACGGCTCCGACACAATCGACACGATTCCGGCCAGCGTTGATGACAGCTTCAGAACAATGCTGCGCGCGTATGGAATAATCGCCGAATCTTTGCCCGAACAACGATATTTAGACAATCAGCCTTAAGGAGTTTGAAATGGCAGCAGTAAAAACGCTTTTCAGCGCGGCTTTCAGGGCGACTATTCCGGCCACGAGATTTTTACAGAAAATGTTCATGTCTCCGGATGAATATGTGTTCCCCGGCGAGAAAGTTCAGATTGATATAATCAGAACGGAAGAGGAGTTCGCCGTAAACGTCGCGCTTTACAAGGGAGGACGGGGCAATAGTTTTGATTTGTTCACGGATAAGGAATACACTCCGCCGATGTTTGATGAATACGCGTATATAACAGCCGCGACGTTAAATAAAAGACTTCCGGGACGAACGATTTATGATCTTTCGCCGGGATATGAGCAGGACTTCGCTGATTTGCTCATGGAATACGCGTCCGCGCTTCGGGCAAAAATAATCAGGGCGAAGGAAATTTACGCTCGCGACGCTTTGTATTTCGGCGAAATAACGCTTGTCAATGGCGATGTGATTGACTTCAATTTGAAGGCTGATCATATTTACACAACCCCGGTGTCTTGGACAAGCACTTCGGATCCCTTCGCTGATTTTGCCGTTTTGGGCGGCCGCATTCGTCGAGATAGCGGTCGCGCGATAATCGACGCGATCTCCGGCGAAACCGCGATTCAGAAATTTTTAAACAATGACGCGGTAAAAGCCAGCGCGAATTTGAAGCAAATTGAACGAATGTCTATAACTTCGCCCATGGCGCGGGAAGAGGGCTCCACTTATCACGGAACTTTTTCGGCAAATGATTATAAAATAAATTTATGGACTTATTCTCAATATCATAAGGTTCCGGAAGGTTTTGGTTTTCCGAACGAGGGCACAAGGCAACCCTATATCCCTACCGATCGCATCTGCGTATTGCCGACGAATCCCGATTTTCGTCTTTATTACGGCGGCGTTCCAGTTTTATCCGATGTCAGCCCCGACTTGCGCGGAGTTTTGAGCATGGATCAAATCCCGGCTCTAGAGCGCGGTCGCATGTTGCCTTATATTTATCTGGATAGGGATAAGATGTCTGTGAAAGTCGGCGTTCGTTCGCGGCCGCTTCCGATTCCTGTTGAAATCGACGGATATGGAGTTTTGGTAGTCACTTAACATTACTATTTTTATCTTTTAAAATCGATGGATATGGGGTTTTGATAATCGCTTAACATTAACTATTTTTATCTTCATATTTTGAAATTATTTTCAGAGAATAAAATGACTGAAAAAGCAAAAGTCGGGGCTCCCGAAAAACCGGCGATAGTGGCTCCGGGGCGCACAGTGTACACAAAACGGGGCGTGGCTTATCATCCCGCGCCTATTACATCCGCATTGCTTCGAGGCGGCCCTACTGAATTTTATAAATTGCTAAACGCGGGAGTTTTGAAACGGGAAATCTCGGTGACTAAAAATATTGCTCCTGGAGCGCAAATATCGATGGATATGTATCCTTCTGACAAGGCGCCGGATTCTTCCGACTCGGATCCGGACTCCCCCGACGCGAAGCCGGATTCTTCCGACTCGGATTCGGATTCTCCTGACAAGGAGCAGGCCTCCCCCGACAAGGAGCAGGCCTCCCCCGACAAGGAGCAGGCCTCCCCCGACAAGGAGCAGGCCTCCCCCGACGCGGATAAATTTCCCGCGCCCAAAAGCGGCGTGAAACGTAAAAAGCAATGAATTTGCGAGAACAGGCTGAACTCGATCTCGCCGCGACTCTTGAAGACAAAGAGCATGGCTTTGGCTGGGATTGTCAGATTGACAACGGCGCTGGAAAAACGGACACGTTTATTGTCCAAACCGGCGATGTTCATTTATTGTTTGACACGGACACGGGCGTTCCCGTAAAAAATCGCGTCGCTCACGCGACGATTCGCGTGTCCTCTCTGCTCGCGAAAGGTTTTGAGATGCCCAAACGCCGCCCGGCGGAAAATCAAAATCCCTGGATTTTCACTTTCGCGGACACCGCCGGCAAATCGTATAAATTCACGGTCGCCGACACTCTTCCTGATTTGACGCTTGGTTTGATCACTGTTGTTCTGGAGCTTTTAAAAGATGCCGCTTGAATTGATCGACAAAAAAGATAATTGGGAACTTATCCGCGATGAAATCGCTTCAATCTTGGCGGTGGAAACAATTAATCAGCAAGCTAAAGCCTTAGCCGCCGGCAAAGATCCCGAATTATGGAAATTCAGAGTTTTTATAGAGCGCTCGAATCCCTGGGAAATGTTGTCCGAAGATGACGAAATTTTATCTCCGATTGTGAATGTCTGGTTTGATTCGCTTACTTTTATGTCTCGCGGCTCTTCGACAACTTCTCGGCAACAATCAGACAACACTATTTATAATATCGATATTATCGCGGCCGCCAAATCGGAAAAAACAGTCGAGGATGGTCATAAATCAGCGGATAAATCAGCGACTCTCGCATGTCAGAGAATTATGCGGTTGGTTAGAAATATTCTTTTTTCCATCCCGGCTGATTCAACGCAACCTGGAGATGATTATTATTTTTTGAATTTAAAAGGAGTGGTCGGCGGTCGTCGGCTTCAGGCGATCAGATCCTTTCAAGCGGATCATGACAATCAAGCTCTTCCGGTCTCCGCCGGAAGATTGATTCTGGAAGTTCAGCATATTGAGACAAGTCTTGAAGGTCCGGAAAAATCGTTTGAATTGTTGCAGGCGCAAACAGTTTTTAACGAGACCGGCGAAGTAAATTATGAAATAGATTTAACTTAAAAAAATATGGCAATATCAGACGCAATCGCTCCCTCCGCGGTGGCTCGCGCGGTCGGAATTGAAACGATTTTCAGAGTTCTTCGCGCCGGGGTGGTTTTGTTGCCTCAGCGAATCGCCGTCGTGGGACAGGGCTCCACCTTGGCTACTTATTCGACTGATAAAAAAACTGTTTTTTCGGCTTTGGAAGTCGGGCAAACATACGGTTTCGGCTCTCCTTTGCATCTGGCCGTGGAACAATTGCTTCCTCCCACCGGCGATGGCGTGGGAACTATTCCAGTGACAATATATCCGACTGTCGACGGAACGTCCGCCGCCTTCGGCGATATAGTCCCGTCCGGCGTGGCTCAGAATTCCGACAAAGTTTATTATGTAAAAATCAATGAAAAAATCTCGGAGGCGATTCTGATTCCGGAAGGAACCACGCCCGACGGCGCGCTCGATCTTTTTATTTCCGGAATAAACGCCAATGTCAGAATGCCTACGCTCGCCGCGGACGGGACAACAAAAATAAATCTGACCGCGAAAGCGAAAGGTCTGTATGGCAATGATCTTTATGTTGAAATTATCGGAGAAGAAGACGGATTGACTTTTACAATCAATCAGCCTTCCGGCGGAGCCGGAAATCCAGATGTTCAGCCCGCGCTGGATCAATTCGGCAATATCTGGGAAACTTTGGTGTTGAATTGCATGAATATTGAAGACACGGACACCCTTGAAAAATACGCGCTTTTTGGAGAGGGTCGCTGGAATCCTATTCAACCCAAGCCCTGCGTTGTTTTTACAGGCGCCACCGCGACGAGCGTTTCTCTCGCGGTCGCTATTTCAGACGCTCGCAAAACTGATAGAATCAACGCTCAACTTGTCGCCCCGGCAAGCAAAGAGCTTCCGCTTGTTGTCGCGGCTCGGCAATTAGCCCGCCTGGCGGTCGTCGCGAATGAAAATCCGCCGACCGATTACGCCGGACAACGAATCACGGGCATAATTCCCGGCGCGGATGAGCAGCAATGGACTTTTGCCGAACGCGATTTCGCGGTGAAAGCCGGATCCTCGACAGTCGAAATGATTGATAACGTTCTTGAAATGTCCGACACTGTGACTTTTTATCATCCGACAGGGGATGTGAATCCGGCTTATCGCTATGTTGTCAGCGTTATAAAAGTGATGAATGTCACTTTTAATTTGCGTTTGATTTTTGAAAGCGACGACTGGAAAGGAAAAGTTTTGATTCCGGATGGTCAGCCGACGCGAAATCCCAACGCGCGCCGCCCTTCGACCGCCAAGGCAGCCGTCGCGAAAATGATTGACGGACTCGCTCTCGAGGCGATTATTGTGAATCCCGCAGCCGCGAAAGAGAGCATTCAGGTTGATATAAATCCGAGCAATCCAAATCGTCTCGACTTGTCTTTTACTTATCAGATCAGCGGAAATACGAATCAAATTTCGATCACCGCTTATTGGGGCTTTAATTTCGGCGATCAGCTCGCCGCGTAATTTTAGGAGATTTTATGACTGCTGTGGGCGGACCGCTTGTAAGTTTGACTCTTGCCGGGCGTCCTTTTTCGCCTGACGAAGCCGCCGAAATCACTCTTCAACTTGGCGGCGACAATAATGATGTGCTCATGAACGGAGACAAGACTGGACGATTAAGTAAAACTATAATGCCCTGGACTGCGGACGGCATTGCTATAGATAATGATCATGAAAAAAAAGATCATGAATTTATTCAAGATCTGGCGAATAGAAGGTCTTTTTTTCCTGTTGTGTTGGGCCTCGCTTCCGGCGCGCTTTATCAAGGCGACGGTCAAATCACCGGCGAAATTTCCGGCGCAAGCAGAAGCGCGACTACTACGTTTTCATTAAAAGGAACTGGAACATTGACCCAACAATAAATCTCAAGTTATTGCTTTTTTAAAATATTCAGGCATCGCAATAACTTGAACGCGACGCGCGTCTATCGCCGCGCGTCGCGCGACGCGCGTCTTGTAAAAGGAGAGAAATGAATAAAGAAAATGAAATGATAACTTCAGAAGATAAATTTGAAGTCGCCGCGGCGGAATTTGATCGTTTCGCCGCCGCGTGGGAATTGGACACTGAAATTGATTCAATGTCGGAAAAAGACAAAGAGAGTTTTGAGATCGCCAAACGGAAAATAATTTTGCAACTCAAACGCGGCCGGGCGGTTGTCTCCGAAATCGGCGATATAATTTATACTTTGAAAAAACCGGTCGGCAGATTGGAAAAAGTCGCGTTGTCGCCCGGCGAAGGCGTGTCTTACTGGGACATGGACAAAGGTCTTGGCGAAAAATATATCGCGAAAATGAATCATTATATCAGCGCCGCTTGCGGCGTGGCCAATTCCGAGCTTTTGAAAATGAGTAGCATCGATATAAAATTCATTTATGGAGTTTACGGGCTTTTTTTAAATTCGTAGCCGCCGATCTGGTTGAAAACGGCCGGGTGATTCGTCGTCGCGGCGTCGCGGGGATTCAGGAAATGATTTTGCAGATTTGCGCTAATTATTCCAGTTTGCCAGATATCAGGACAATGAAATTGCGCGAAATAAAATTTTTTTACAATGGGCTTAGAAACTCTCTGATTGAATTAACCAAACCTCGAAAATTTTGATGGCTGAACGTTTTAGCATTCAATCCGCGTTTACAATCCTTGACCGCGCGACCGCGCCGATTCGCAAAATACAACAAAGAATCAGTCGATTCAGCAAATTATCTTCCGCGAATGTCGCGAAACTCGGCCGCGCTTTCGCGAAAATCGGCGCGACAATGGGCAAGGCGTTGCTCGCAGGCGCGGCCGCGTCCGCCGCGGCGATCGGCGCGACTCTTTTAAAAACCGCCACGCTTGGCGACGAGGCCGCGAAAACCTCCCGGCGATTGGGAATAACCGCCGAAGCCCTTCAGGAACTCCGCTTCGCGGCTGACCGACAAGGTGTCGCCGCAAGCGTTCTTGACTCTTCTTTTTTAGCGCTGCAAAAGCGCGTCGGCGAATTGAAAGCGGGAACCGGCTCGCTTTATGGTTTTTTAAAGAAAACCGGGGACAAGGCTTTTATTCGTCAAATCGCACTCGCGAAAAACACCGAGGAGGCGTTCGGATTGGTCACGCAAAAAGTTGAGACAATAAAAGACCCGATGCAAAAAGCCGCCTTCGCCGCCGCCGCTTTTTCACGATCGGGAATTAAAATGTTAAGCTTTATGGAAGCCGGTCGGGAAGGAATAGCGCAACTTCGTCTTGAAGCCCAAAAGTATGGGGCCGTAATTTCCGAAAAAGCCGCGGTTCAATCTGAAGTGTTTATCGACGCTTTGACTAATCTGAAATCAGCTCTCGCCGGAATCGGAAAAACTTTCGCTTCAAAAGTCATACCTTTCGCAGCGACCGCGATGCAGAATTTCGCCGATTTCTGGGCGATGAATAAAAATATAATCGGTTCCGGCATGGATCGATTTTTACTTTTTATAAGCGAAACCTTTCGCGCTATCAAACCCGGCGTCGTCGCTTTATTGCGGGCGTTGCAAGAGTTATTCGCGGCTTTTTGGGCCGCCGCGACTTCGCTTTTGCCTGAATTTAAAACCGAAATCGATTCGCTTTCAGGAAGAATAAATATGTTTGCAGAGGCTTTGAGACAATTCGCTGAAATCGGCGTTCGCGTTTTTCAATTTATAAAGAATGTCAGTCCTTTTTTAAAACCTCTGCTCGCGACTTTTCTTATTTACAAGGGGATTTTAATTTCTCTCGCGCTGGCGACAAAGGCCTGGGGCGTCGCTCAGGCAATCGTGAACGCGATCATGGGCGTGAATCCCATCACGCTGATAATTGTCGCGATAGCCGCCCTGATCACGGCGATAATTTATCTTGTTCAAAACTGGGAAACGGTTGTGGCGGCCTTTAAAACCGGCGCGAAAGCTATTTGGGAATTTTTATCCGAATTGCTCGACAATCCCTTTATCGCCGCCGCCGCGACAATTTTCACGCCTTTTTTCGCGATACCGGCTTTGATTGTTAAAAATTGGGAGCCGTTGTCGCAATTTTTTTCAAATTTATGGAACGCGGTTATTCAGACTTTTATCGCCGGCGTTAAATTAGCGAAAACGATTTGGTCTGAATTTTCAACTATGATTTCATCCGGAATTGATTTTGTTATGAAGTTGATTTCGCCTTTTGTTCAAACCTTTCGCGGCGTATTTGAAAAATTCGGGGTGGTTTTTGAAGGAAGTGATAAACAGGGAAATAATTCGACAGCCGTTTCCGACGCGGAGACTCGCAAGTCTTCGCCGCCTCAAGTTGTCACCACTTCTTCATTAACGCGGTCAATTCTTGAAAACCGGCGCGAAGAGACGGCTTCCGCCGAATTGTTGATTCGCGACGAAACCGGCCGCGGGCAATTATTTCGTCGCGGCTCGTCGCCTTCGATCAAAATCGCGATGGCCGCCAGCGGAGACTGATAATGAAAAAAATTTTTTTCTGGATAATAGTCCTCTTTTTTTTCGCGCCGCCGATCTCCGCCGCGACTTTGAAAGGCGGCTATCCCGTTTGCGTCAGCGAAGAAAGTTACAAGCAGTTTTTGAAATCCTATCTCGCGGGCAATATTTCCGATTGCGAATATCTATTGCGGGAAAAATGTTTTTTCTTTGATCGGGGATTGAAGGCGACGGTTTTGGAAAAGTCGTTATTCTCCGCGTCCGCGAAAATCAGAATTTTCTTGGAAGGTCAATACGCTGAAATGTGGACGCATTATAAAAATATTGAAGAGAAATAAATTGTCCGATATCGCTTAATATTGTCCGATATGGTTGCTCAAGTTAAATTCGATCTTTCTCAGATCGATAGATTCAATCGAATAACGCTTAAAAAAATTTCCGCAAGCGCGCTGCCTCTCGCGATTAGAGGCACTTTAAACAGCGCGGCTTTCGATTCGCGAAAAAAAGCGCTGGAAATTATTCGAGAAAAATTCACGCTTCGCAACGCCCACACCGCGCGGTCGATCAGAGTTGTTCCTTCGAAGACTTTAAAAATCAAAGATATGTTCTCACTGATTGGCAGCGTAGCGGATTATATGAAATCGCAGGAAGAAGGCGAAACGCGAACATCGAAAGGCAAGCATGGATTGAGAATCCCCACGCCTTCCGCCGCGGGGCAATCGGGCAAAACGCGAACAAAACCGATATTAAAAAAATTTCGTCGGGGTCAGATAAAATTAGCGAATGAAGCGGGAAGAATCAAAGCGCGCGATAAAGGGCAATTTATTTTAATGTCGATTCGCGTCGCCGCCTTGCGCGGGCAATCGCCTTATGTTTTTTTGCCGTTTGGCTCTAACAAAGCTGGTCTTTATCGCGTGTTTCCCCGGGGCGCGCCGCCGGCGCCTAGATATAAACGAGGCGAAAAACAATTTAAAAGAAAATTTACCTGGGGGCGTCCAAAAGGGGAGCCCGGAAAAGAAGAGTTGCTTATGATTCATTCATTCGCTCATAAGACGATCAGAATCAAGCCGACCTGGTGGTTAAGGTTATCGGTCTCGCAAATAGCGAGAACTTTGCAGGTCAGATTTAACAAAGAAGCCGAGCGAGTTTTTAACAGGATGATAAAATAAAATGTCATGGCTCGAACGTCTTCAGGAAGCCGCGTACACTTCGCCAAGCGGAGTCCGAATCGTTTTTAAATTCGAGGATGTCAGCGTTGAAATAAACAAGCGCGATCAGATTCGCGAATTCCCTGAATACGCCGGCGCGTTGGTTCAAAGTTTCGGAATCGGCGCGACAAGTTATCCCCTTCTTTGCGTCTTTTGGGGCGATAATCATGATCTTGAAGCGAATGATTTTTTAAATTCCTTGTCGGAGCCTGGAACCGGCGTTCTTGAGCATCCCCTCTACGGCCGCCGCGAAAATATCGCGCCGGTCGGAGCGATAAATCGCCGCGATGATTTGAAAACCGCCGCGAATCAAAGTGTTTTTCAAATAACTTTTGTCGAGTCGGCGGCTTTTCAATTTCCAGTTTCTCTTGTTTCCGAAGCTGATCAAATAGAATTTGATCTCGATCAATTTTATGCTGATCAAGCCGACGCTTTCGCCGCCGGGGTGAAGATAACTTCCGCCCGTGAAAAAATAGATCTGACCGACGCGATAAAATCCCGGCTCGCGGCGGTAAAACGTTTTTTAGGCGGCATAGCCGCGACCATTTCCGAAATAAAAAGTGAATTCGACGCCGCGCTGGATCTTGTGAACCGCGCGATAAATACTTTGATAGACACGCCGCTTCAACTTGCTAATCAAATAATTGACATAATCAAGCTTCCGGCGCGTTCGGCCGCTCAAATCGGCGCGACTTTGTCCGCTTATCAAAATTTATTGTCTTTTGCGATTAGCGACGCTCAAGGCCTCTTCGCTCCCGGGATCGGCAATCGAACCAACAATCGATTTTTTAACGCCGATCTTTTTTCCAGCGTCGCTTTCGCCGGAATGCTTTCCGCGTCTCGCGCGGTCGCGGAAGCGACTCGCGAAGTGTCTGGACAGTCTCTCGCTGATTTTGTTTCTCAGATTCCCGAAGAAATTCCGGCTTTTATTAATAAATCTTCAATTATTGAAACAATAAATTTTTTAGATTCCGAATTCGGACGACTGACCGCTTGGAATGAAGCTAATCGCGCGTCGCTAAGTCTTCTCGATTCCGGCGCGGCTTATTCTCGTCTGAAATCCGCCGCCTCCCGGATCGCCGGGTTCCTTATCGAAATATCCTTCTCCGCGCGGCGGGAGCGCGCGTTGACGCTTGGAAACGCGCGGCATTTTATAGAGCTTTGCGCGGAACTATACGGCATTCTCGACAACGCGTTTGATTTTTTTATTCTTACAAATAACTTTACTTCCGATGAAATATTTGAAATTCCTCCCGGTCGGCGCGTTATTTATTATGTTTAAAAATGACTGAAAAAGTTTCTCTGAAAATCAACGGAAAAAATTTTCAAAAGTGGGGTCAGATTAATTTGAATCTGTCGCTTGACTCAATAGACACTTTTGATTTTACGACGCCCATGAACGTTGAAAATATTGATTTTCGGGGAACTTTTCAGCCGGCGACATATCGTTCGGTCGAAGTGCTTTTGAATGATGAAGTTGTTCTGACAGGAGTTCTAAATAATAAAAAGACGTCGCTGTCGTCAAAAGATCTGTCGCTCGGCGGCTATTCCCTCCCTGGCGTTCTGAATGATCTTCCCGTTCCTCCCGATCAATATCCCCTCGAGTTCAACAATCAGACGCTCGCTCAAATAGCCGTCGAAATGGGATCTTATTATGGCGTGAAAGCGCAATTTTCACACTCGCCGGGCGCGCCTTTTTCAGAAAGCGTTTCCCCGGAGCCGGCAGAAAAAATTTTAGCTTTTCTAATCAAACTGGCTCATAAACGAAGTCTTTTAATCAGCAATGACGCTCGAGGAAAAATGCTTTTTTTTAAGCCGGGGAAAAAAGCCGGAATAACTTCTTTGAAACAGGGAGAACTCCCTCTTCTCGATGTTCAGGTCGATTATGACGAGCAACAATTATATGATTCCGTCACGGGCTTCGGCGCGGTGATAATCGGCCGCGATCCCGAAAAATTCACGGTTCCCCTCCGCGCCTTGTCGGGCGTTAATCGTCCTTTTATTTATGTCGTCTCCGATTCGCAAGGCGCGGACTTGCAGAAAGCAGTTGAATTTAAAGCCGGGCGCCTCTTCGCCTCCGCGATAAAAATTTCCGCGTCCGTCCTGGGGTGGCGCAATGCCGCCGGCAAAATCTACGCCCCCGGCGATTTTGTTTCGCTTTATAGTCCGAATAATTTTTTTTATAATGAAACAAAACTGTTAATCAGAAATGTCAGGCTTTCAAAATCTGGATCGGACGAGTCGGCCAGTCTTGATTTTGTCTTCCCCGGCGTTTTTTCAGGAGAATTGCCGAAAAAATTGCCGTGGCAATAGTTTATACGAGTGAAAAATGCAATTGGCGAAAGTTCTAACGACTTCCTTTAAACCCAATCCCGCCGGAATTCCTGTTTTGACCGTGGTCGCTGAAATTCGCAAAGGACAAAATATCACGGCGGAATATATTAACCCGTCCGGCGAATTTTCAACTCCGGTTCTCGGCGACGTGGTGATTGTCGCTCCCCGCGCTCAAACCAGCGGCGGTTTTCTGGCGTGGGGATATATCGACGCGAAAAATCATATTCAGGCTGATAGAGGAGTTAAAATCTTGACAGGTCGGGATTTTGACGGCCGGGCTCAAACAAAATTGACTTTAACGGATTCAGACGTGTTTCTTGAAAACGCGGACGCGGCGGGAATCGGTCTGATAGGAGATGAAATATATTTTAACGACGGAGAGGGCTCGGCGATTGAACACGAACGTTTGCAAGAAGCTTTGAATGCTTATACCCGAAACGTGCTTATTCCTGAATTTCAGAGAGTCGCGGCCGGAACCGAGCCGAATCCTAGCGCCCCCTACGTGCCTTCGGCCGACTTGCCGATCGATATTCAGTCCGCGAAATCCGATTCAATAAAATTGCCTTGAGGTTTTTTTCATGGACACTTTATATAACTGGTTGAAAGACACGGAAATCGCTTATGACGAAATAACAGATGCTTTCACTGAAATTGTCAATTTAGGAATTCAAGTCATGTTTCGTCGTTTGATGATTTACACAACGCTTGATCAGCCCGTTTTTTTGAGATTTTATAATCCTCTCAGCGAAGTTTGGAGCGTTTTGAAAATCCCCGCGAAACCCGCTGACGCGCCGGGATTTTCTCTTGTGTTTGATCAATTTCAACATAATGGCTCTCTTGAATTGAAGCATGAGACAGGCTTCGCGCCCACCGAGGGCGCGCTTAAGCTGGTCACATGGAGGGGGGTGTAATGTCATTTATCGGAGCTTTTGGCGGAGGCGGAGGATTTAATATTAATGATCTGAATACAAAAGTTGTCGTCAAAGTCTCGACCGGCGGCGTGGCCGCGCTTTCGGAACAGAATTCCGTCATTGAATTTCAAAACGGAGCTTCGGCGTACACCTGGACGATTCCTCCCAATTCCAGCGCGGCATTTCCGATCGGATCCTGGCAGGTTTTAAGAAAAACCGGAACCGGGGATATAACTCTTGCGCGCGGCGCGGGCGTTGTTTTTGAGCATGAAAATTTCGGCGATAATAATGTCAAGCTCGACGGCGCGAAAGGATATTCGGTTTATATCGAGAAGACCGCTGCGGACACCTGGCTTTTGACCGGCGCGATAAAAACGGTTTAAAATGATTATAAATCGTCGAACCCCCGACACTCCGCATCCGAGCAATTTGTCTTTGAATCCCCGAATGTTTTTTGATTTTGCGGATCGCAATAACACAACATTCAGCAATTCGGATGTTCAAGGGGTAAAAGGCAAATCGTCCGCGTCGGTGAATATGATGCAGACAATCGCTACCAGCCAGCCCGCGGACGGCGGAACGGATTTGTTTTTTGATGATCCGGTAAATGAGCAATTCATGGACGCCGGGGCTGATTTTATTTTATCAGATTCTTCGCGTTCGGGTTTGACTATGATGTTTCTCGTCAAACATCCGGAAACAACAACGCAGAAATTCGTTTATGATATCGGGGGCTTCGCGGGGACGGGGTATGGAATGGATTACACGGGAACCAGAATAGGCTGCTACACTCCGATCAACCACGGCGGCGCGCAAACTGAAAAAAACCCGGTCGACGCGCCCACTTCCGGCTGGGTGGTTATTATCGCGGTTATAAAATTCGGCGATTCTCAAAAAGTTTATATTAATAAAAATCTTGAAGCTCAAACAGCGATTCCAGGATTGTCTGAATTGAGCGCAGCGACAATCACCGAGACCGCGACGCGCGGCCCCGCGAGCGGGCCGTCGGTCATCGGAACGACAAGCAAAACGCCGGCGGGGACTAGAATCTGGAAAGGAAATTTTAAGAACGGATTGATTTACGACGAGGCTTTGTCTGATTACCAGCGCAATATTCTTTATATATATCAACGAAATAAAATCTCAGTGTAAAAAATGGATTGTGTCACATGCTCGTCTGAAGCGGCGATCGAGACGGCGGCTTTGCGCGCCTGGATAAATTTTGTGAAAGAAAAGGTTCCGGCCGGCAATTTAGCTAAAACGCCTGAAGGCGATTTCATAACTTCCCTTGAGGGTTTGACTGATCAACAGATCGGCGAATTAAAACTTTGCGGGAAGCGCGACGGCGAATATGTGCTTGACAACGGAACAACTACGGCTTACACGGAAACGACAAAAGCTTATAATATTGAACTTTGGTGGTTCCCGAAACCCCCGGACAAATATATGATTGATATGATTGATTATGTGATCAGGCCTTACGATCCCGCGTGGCAACCTCCCGATGCTTGACGCGTTTGAAGGCGATGTTCGTCTGTTTAACACTCAGTCGGGCGGCGAAATAAATTTTATGAACGGACAGCCGGAAATGGCGAATGGTTTCGACACGGCGATTTTTCTTTGTCTTTTCGGGGGCAATGTCGAGGATGACGGACTTTCCGGAAATAAAAAAACTTGGTGGGCGAATTACAATATCGATATTCCGCATGAAAAATATATCAGTCGTCTTCAGAATCTTATTCGGGGATTGCCGCTTATAACCGGCAATCTTCGCCGCATTGAAGAGGCGGCCAAGGCCGATCTTGAAGGTTTTATCGCCAGCGGCGTCGCCGAAAAAATTTTAGTCACGGCCGCTATTCCAAAATTAAATTTTCTTGAATTGGTCGCGGAAATCATTTCGCCGTCCGGCGAAAGCTCCGTCACTCGATTTTTGATAAACTGGAAAAGTTACTTATAATGTCTCCTCCTGTTCCGACGACTAAAGAGATCGCTGAAAATATTCAAGCGTCCTTTTCAGCTAAAATTAATCAGAATATACCGCAAGTCTTTAAGTCCTTTGTGGTGGTTTTATCTTTCGCGTTCGCCGGCGTGATCGCCGGACTTTATAAATTCGCGTCTTATATTTTTTTGCAGTGGTTTGTGGAGACGGCCGGCTTCGACGAAATAACCGTCAATGGCCGAAAAATCAAGCCTCTTGTGTTTTGGGGGCGTTTGATCGGCGTCGGCGATCCTTCACCGGCGACGAAAGCTGAAATTTTAGTTGAGATCGCGGTGGAAAATCAATCGGGGTCTTTGCTTGCCGGACAGACTCAGATAGTCGGCTCTCTAAACGGCGTGACTTATTTGCTGCAATCGGATGTGCTTCTTGACGCGCCGGTTAAAACCGGCTCCTTTATAGCCGCGGCTGATCCTGAAGGCGGCGGCGCGGCCGGGACAATAGGCAATTTGTCGCCGGGCGATTCAGCGTCTTTCGCGACTCCTTATTCTAATGTCGCTCAAGATGTCGTAGTAAGCGCTTTGGACGCGCCCGGCGTTGATGGAGAAACGGAAGCGTCTTATCGCGGGCGCGTCGTTCGCAGATTTGCGGGGAGACCCCAAGGGGGCGCCGGACTTGACTATGTGTACTGGTCTGAAGAAACCGGTTTTGTGATCGGAGTTTATCCTTACACCGGCTATCCGGGCGAAGTTGATGTTTATTCCGAGGTTGAGTCAACTCCTTTAAATCCCGACGGAATTCCGTCGCCGACTCAACTCGACGCGATAAAAGACGCGATTGAAAAGGATGAAGGCGGTCTGGCTTTGAATAGACCGCTTGGAAGTTTTGTAAACTCGCTTCCAATCACCCGACGCGGTTTTACTGTTGATATCACCGATCTTACCGGCGAAAATCTTGACAGTTTGAAGCTTGAAATTGAGGACGCCTTGTCTCTTTTTCTCCGCGAACGAGAGCCCTATGTCGACGGAGTGACTTCTTTGCCCAAAAAACAGGATATTTTTCGCGACGATATTCGCGGCATAGTCCGCGATTACACAGCCGCCGCGAACGGAACTTTTACAGAAGTAAAGATTAAATACACCGACACGGGCATATCTTTCGCGGTTTACACGCTCGCTCAAGGCGAAAAGGCTAAATTAACAATTGTGAATTATTTGACATCATAACAATGTCGGTTTTTTTTCGCGTCTGGAAACATCTTCTCTCCAAGTCGCGCGCTTTCAATATAATCAATGACAAATTTCTTCGAAAGTTTTTTCAATCTCTGGAGGACTTTCAAGCGGATTTTCGTCTTTTTGTTGATCAAATTTTCGAGGATGTCGACCCTTCTCTCACAAGGGAGCTTAAATCCTGGGAAAGTCAATTCGCGCTGGCCGGATCGGGAACTGAAATCGAGCGTCGTCAAGCTCTTGACACGGCCTGGAAAGCTCAGGGAGGACAGTCGCCGGGATATTTGCAAGGTCTTCTCCGCGACGCGGGATTTGATGTTTATATCCATGAATGGTGGTATTATGACGGTCTCACGCGCCATACGCGCGATCCGCGGGAATATATCGGAGATTTATACGGAACTGTTTTGGGCGAACCGGCTGTCGTTCTAGGCGAACCGACCGCTATCCTCGGCGCGGCCGTGCCCGGCGGTCGATATCTTCTTGTGAACAAAGGACCCGGAATATCATATTTTAAACCCACCGCGTTTAATTGCGTCGGCGAGCCGCAATCAGTTTTAGGCGAGCCGCAAGCGATTATAGGAGAAACATCGGGATTGAGATTTGTTCCGACTGAATATATTATCCCCGACGATCCCGCCGCGTGGCCTTTTTTTGTCTATGTCGGAGGCGAAATCTTTCCCAATTTGGCGTCTGTTCCCGCCGTCCGTCGCGCGGAGCTGGAGCGCATGATTCTAAAATTTTTTCCGGATCAGTTGTGGGTGATTATGTTGATTAATTACACATAAAATTATTATGTTAAAACTAAAAATTCAATATCCGGCTCCAAGTCAGACTATTGTGAGCCCGGAATGGCCCGAAGGCGGCCCTGTCAATAGTTCCGTCGCCGGCGCGTACGACGGAACGCCTGTCGAACAGGAATGGCAACGCGATATCTGGGGATTTCTCGAGAGATTGCGGGAGGTTTCCGGAATCATCCCCAGCGGCTCTCCGGACAACGCCCTGATAAGTCAGCGTTACGACGCTCTCAAAAAAATCTCGCGACAAATTTGGCCGATCTGGGAAGGCGACTCAACGGAAACCGATACATATCCTCAAGGCGCGATAGTGATCGCGTCTGACGACAAGACATATCAAAGCTTGATCGCCGCGAATTACGGCAATGATCCGATTTCCAGTCCAAGCGCTTGGAAAGAATTTCGCGCTGTCGATATAATCGACGATCTTCTTTCAACTGATCCCGATTCGGCGTTATCCGCGAATCAAGGGCGAATTTTGAAAGAAGCGCTTGATTTGATTCCGATTTACGGGCCGGCTACGGAGACGGCGCAAGGAGTTACTTTTTTAAGAAAAAGAATAATCGGGTCGAACTCGACCGCCGATCTTGAGCATGATATTAGCACCACCGCCGGCGATTTTAAATTTGCGAGCGGAAACGGGTCCGCCTGGGCGCCGTCATTTCGAAAAAGCATTGACGCCGCCTGGGCGCAGGGATCCTTGCTGGGAGGCCTCGCCGCCGGCGTCGCGTTGACTCCGGACACGACATATCATTATTTCGCCCTCAGCAATCCGGCTGGTTCTGTTGTTGATTTCGGTTTTGACACAAATCTATTCGCCGCGAATCTGCGTCTTGATCCGAATGTGATCGCGGCGCTGGGAAGCAACGCGGAATATAGTCGGCAATTAAGCGTTGTCACTGACGCTTCCTCAAATATTAGAGGTTTTTATCAAACTGAAAAAAAATTTTATTGGAAAGAGCAAGCGCTGGATGTTTTTACATTCGGAGACGGCACCATCGCGACTTTGAGTCCGTTAACAGTTCCTTCTTTAATTGAAGTGAACGCCGATATTATCGCCCAAGTCGGCGACGGCCTAAATCCTCCATCTGTCGATTACTGGCTTTTGATTACTTCTCCCGACGATGTTGACACTCTTCCGAGTCAAAATTTTTCAACTTTAGGATTTCAAAGCAACACCGGCGACGACTGGAGTATAGCTATGTCCGTAAAAACGGACGCGGTAACCCAAATCCGGTGGCGGCACACCGCCACCGCCTTGCGGCCTCAAGCCAATTTCGGGCATGGATTTCGTGTCTGGACGCGGGGATGGGAAGATTTTTTATTAGAGGATTAAAATGAGCGAATTCACCCCTCGATGGATTATAAATATTGACACTAATTGTTTGATTTATGACACCGGTCAACTTGGCGCGTTTTTTCGCGGATCGGAGTGGCAAGACGCGACTCAGGCGCAAATTGACGCCTGGACGCTTGCTGACGCAAAAAACAAAAAAGTCGCGGATTTAAAATCCGCGCGCGACGCTTGGATTGGAGCGGGATTTGATTATGGCGGCGATTTATTTCAGGTCGATTTTCAAACCCTGGGAGATATTGTCAGTAAAAATCTTATCCCTGTTGATGATCCCGATCGTTATAAATTTTACGATAATCCGCCGGAAGCTTCACAAATTCCGCGCAAACAAATCGATTTTGTCGACGCGGCGGGCTGGAGCGCGTTTGTTCTCGCCTTAAGCGTTGAATATGATCGCATAATGAAAAAATACAACGCTTATCGGGAACAGATTGATCAATGCTCGACCGTCGCGGAAGTCGAAGCGATAATAATTGATTTCTCCGAATTATAGTCAAAAAAATTCGAATGAGCGTCCCCGAGATTTCCCTTCCTCGCTCTCGCTCCGCGCGACGATTTATATTCGAAGGGTGGTTGTTAAGAAATATTCAGCCGATCCTGGCGGTTCTGATTGTTTTTTTTTCTTTTTTAATTTTTGGAAAAGTTTTGTTCGCGCCGGGAGTTAATAAAGACGAGTCTAATATCGAAATGATGATTTTGGGAGCGTTGATAAGCGTCGTCTCTTCCGTTGTTTCATATTATTTCGGAGCTAGCCAGGATCGGCGGAAAAAATCTTCAGCTTCCGCGGCGGAGTTTCAAATTCAAAATAAAGACTCCTGACGGCGTTGTATGAGAGTTTTATTTTTTACTGATTCTAGGATATTCGAGAAGAGAGTTTTGAGCCATGAGCGTTTATCAGACGAAAAAAAATTCAGACGGGACATTGTCGTTGTCCGATTCGCAAATGAGGGAATTAGAAGAGCGAAAATACACTTCCGATCAGATTTATTCAGCGTTGTTGAATTTTTATGAAATGACAAAATTGAAATCTTCTCAGAAAATCATTGACGGCTCGCAGCCTTGCGCCGAATGCGGAAATATTAAATTGATTCAGACCGGCAATTGCCACGTCTGCGCGCTTTGCGGAGCGAGTCAGGGATGCAGCTGATGGCGAGACAAAAATTAGAAATCGAATACAAAGGCGTTGTTTACACCGCCGCGCGCTTGAAGAGGGAATTGGGTTTATCTATCACCGCCGCGCGGCTTCGCATAAGACTTGTAAAACGCGGCGAACGCCCTTTGTCTTATCTTATGACGCCCAAACATCTTCAAGGCCCCGGTCATCGCGAAAAAGACGAGACTCCGGAACAGGAAGCCCTTCTCGCTGATTTTAGACGTTTGACGGCGAATGACAGACGCATTGTTGAAAAACATTATCCTCCTCCTCCTCGTTTATGCGCCGGCTATTAATTTTTTTAATTTTTATTTCGACTGTTTTCAATTGCTCGCCGGCGCGTAAATCTTCTCCCCGCGAACGCGAATTTCAAAAAAAATGGTGTCTTGCCCGGGGCGGACGTCTCGAAGTTGTCTTGTCGGACAACACACGCTGCGATTGCGTGACCCCCACTCACGCGATTGAATTCGATTTCGCGTCGAAGCGACTTCAGGCCCTGGGACAAGCAATAAATTATTCTGAACTAACCGGTCTTCGCGCCGGAATTGTTCTGATCTGCAAAAACTCCTCCGATCGCCGCAAATATCTTCTTATGAAAAAACTTCTCTCCCGCATCCGGAAAAAATATCCTGTCCGACTGTGGGAAATCGATTGCGTTAAATAAATGAAAAAACTTAAAAAAACACTTGAAAAAAAAGGCCTTGAAATCCAGCGAAAAGGCTCTCCTCTTCAAAAATTAGACTCCCTCTGGTGGATTAGAAAACTTATTTCGAAAATAAAAAAATGATTCAGCGCTAAATTTTTTTTCCCCTCCCGTCTCTCTGGCGATGTTTTTCTCCTCTTCCCGGCTGCCTGGCGATGTTTTTCTCCTCTTCCCGCTGCCTGGCGATGTTTTTCTCCTTTTTTCCGACATCCTCTCTCGATATCTCTTCATTTGAGGATATCGTCGCAAAAAGTCTTTAAAATCAGTGTCGTTATCGCCTTTGATGAAACGATATTTTCAAGAGTCAAAGGACTCTCCCACCTTCCTTTTTCGCGCGCTTCTGGAGGCTTCCCCCTCTTATCGCGAATGGTTCGCGAAAGCTTTGAGGGAAAATCGTGTCAGCGCGGCGGAAATATTAGATATTTCCCCCGATTTGCGGAAATATCTGAAAAATTTAAGCAATTAAGATAATTTGATGTTATAGGTCAAAATTTGTTGCTTCTTGTTATTTTTTGCTTTAAAATGTCTTTATTAGTCAAATAAAAACTTTTATTGTCAATTATTGCCTGATCAACAAATGAAAATCGATGAAAAAAAATCCTCGAATTATGATTTACAACGCGAAAGGCGGCGTGGGCAAAACCGCGCTAGCTTTGCATTTATGTCTGACTTACGATTACGGACTTGTGACGAATGATCAATTGAGCGTCGCGCCGGAAGCCCTTCCGGAAGACCGTTGTCGAATTTTGAATCCTTCCGAAACTCTTCCCTCCTTCCCGCGAAGCTGGCCTCTTGTTTTCGATTTCGGCGGCTTCGCCGATCCGCGCGCTAAAAATGTTTTGCTCGATTGCGATTTTCTTCTGATACCTTTTTTGCCGTTTCGGGAAGGGTATCAAAAATTATTGAATTTCATTGAAGAACTCCGCGGATATAAAGCCGATTCCAAGATACTTTTGATCGCCAATCAGTCGCGATCCGATCAATTTTTATCCATCAAAAATATTTTTTTTCGTTTTTACCCGCTGATAAAGATTTTTGAAATCAAAAAATCCCAGGCATTTTCCCGGATGTGTCTTGAAAAAAAATCGATTTCCGCGCTCGCGAAACAATATCCCGCCTGGCGAAGACATTTTCAGACGGTAAACGAGCAATTTGAACGAGTTTTCAATCACATGAGGAGATAAAATGGATTTGCGAAAACCTGAAAGCTTGAAATTGTTGAATGACCCTCCCCTCGCGAATGAGACTCCGCTTGCAAAAAAAGAAGAAGTCTCGTTTCGCGTGCAGGTGAAATTCACGCGGGAGGAGGTGAATAAACTACAAGAAATGCTGAATGAAACAGGAATTAACCGGACAGGCGTTTTAATCCGTCATTTATTAAAAAAATCAGGGCATATTTAATTGATAAAATATCGGAGTAAAATTAAGGGCGATCGATTGAAATCGATTGCCCTTTTTTGTTTGCTGAAGGTATGATAAGGCAGGATTTGGAGAGAAATTCTAACTTGAAGAGGTGTTATGTCCGAAAAACTTCGCGCGCATAAATGCGTTTTTACTCCTGAAGAGATCGAGATTCTGCGAAAATTGCCTTTCGACATGTCCGCGATGTCGAAAGAGCTTAAGTTGATTATAGGAATTTTGATCGCGGTGTTGGCGATTGTCTTTGTTCCAACAACTTTTATAATCAGCCAATCCAGCGCGATTGGAGTTTTGACCGCCGCCGCGAATGAATCGGTTCGATCTCAAGAACGTTTTGAGCGGCGTCTTGATCGTTTCGACGAGGCTCGCGAAAAAGCTTTTAAAAAACTTTTCTGGGCGGAAAAACATTCAAAAGACGCGAAACGAGCGGTTGAAGAATTGACGCGGGAATTAAAAAAAAACCGCTGGCAAACGACAAAAAAATAGCCCTCCCGAACTTCTCTCCTTATCCTTAGAGCTCTTCTAAGTTAAGACGGTTTGGGAGGGCTTTTTTTTTAATTTTCAAAATGCGGCGTATGTCCAGAAAAGGACTTATGAACTATATCCATATGTTTTTCCATGATTTTAAAAATTTCATGATACATCGTAAAATTTTGCGCTGAAATATCTCTTGCGCGAGCGATTAACCCAACAGAGGCTTCCAAAATCGCGTGTTGTTCTTCTCTTGAATTGAAATCCTTTCTTTTTGATCTTATTTTTATCATCGGCTTGCTCTTCTCAAATTGAATCGCGCTCCAAACCGGGAAATAATTCAAATATTCCGCATGAGTTGGAGAATTTAAAATCACGGTCGCGCTTATTTGAAATTTATCTAAAATAGCTTTTATTTCTTCTATAGCTATTTTGAGATCAGGATCGTAAGGAAGTCCTTTTTTATTCATCTATTTCTCCTGCTTTCGTATTTTTCCAGATCAAGCCGCTGAACAATCCACCGCTTCGCTTTTTTTTTTATTCTTTCCGGAATTTCTTCCGTTTGAATCACTGTCGCCGTCACGAATTTCCCCTTGTTTGTCTCCACAATCACCCTGTCCGCGATATCGACTGTGTTTTTATCCGTCCAATACGGCATGACGCCGCCCCCCGGGAATTGCGTTAGAATAGTTTGTCGAGCCATTATTTTTTCCCTTCCGGCAATTCTTTTCGAAGCCAAGAGAGCGTTTCGGGTTTTTTTTCAATTTCTTCCGTAAATTCTTGATATTCCGGAGAATTTTTCCATAATTTTCGAGTGAATTCGCTTATATTAACGCCTTTAAAATTGAGATATATAAGAAAAAGTTTGAGATGTTCTTTTACTTTAGTATGTTGCGAGTAGAATTTATTTTTTTTCAGCGAAAATTCGGATAATTTTTGCATGATATCTCCTTGAGTGTGTGTTTTTTTTTATGTTACGAAATGTGTTGACAAAAAGCAATATCTAATTTTAGAGTTGAAAAAAATGAAGAGCTCAAAATTTTTCATAAGGAGAAATATGAATTCAAAATATAAGCCGCCTTTTCTTCGCAGCGCGATGAAACAGCGAAAAAAAGGCGAATTTAATCCGACGTCAGCTCAAATCGCAAACGCGACGAATGAATTTTTGAAAAATCAGGGTCGAATCACGCGATTGGAGCCCGGCGTCGCGAGAGGATTTCGAGCAATTGATTCAAGAGAAATCAGTCTTTTTTGCGAAGATCACGGGGGATACTATGATTAATTGGAAACCTTTTAATCGCGCGAAGATGCCGCGCGAAGAAATGGCCGTGATTGTTTACGCGCCGAAAGATGAATACGGAGACGAAGTTTTGACGAATGATGTCTGGTATTACTCAAAAGAATTTCGCCGCTGGCGTTTTGCGTCAGTAAAAACTGCCATGGTTAAGAATTATTGCCTCGCGATTGAATTTCCCTTCCCTCCGATGAGCAGCTGTCCTCAGCCGACGCGATGCCGGTGGGCACGACGTGGAACTATTCTCCGACGACGAGGAGCTGTCTTCCCCCTTCTTCGGAGATCTCAATGTTTAAAATAAATTATTTGAGTCCCCTTCAAGGGAAAGCGACTAAAACCTTTATTTTTCGCGGCGGAGAGTGGGAAGCGAAAAAAATTCAGATAGGGACAAGGTTTGACGGTTATAGTTATCCTGTCGAAAATCTTCGCGCGGCGTTTGAGGTTATTTCCAAATGCGCAGCTTATCCGATGTTTATGATCCAGGGCGATTTTATCCCCGGGATCAATTTGAAAGGCATGGTTCGAGTAAAACGCGCAGACAAGAGAGATCCTCGAACCGGCGAGCCTATGCCGCCGACGATCCAAGATCGGGAGCTTCAGCTTATTTGCTTTGATGTCGACGGTTTTTTTCCTCAGAGCAAAGGAACTGAAGCGATTGAGGAATTTATCGCGGAAATGCCGACTGAATTTTGGGAGGCTGATTATATTTATCAATTTTCCGCGTCCCATGGGTTAAAAAAGATGGGGCTGAAATGTCATTTGTTTTTCTGGCTTGAATCGCCGGTCCCGGCGTTGGATATTCGGCAGTGGGTGATAGCTTATAATAAAGAAAAAAAGTGGGGCAATGTTCTTGATCCCTCTGTTTTTGTCGCGGTGCAGCCTATTTTTACCTCTCGACGAATCTGTTTTGGCGCGCCCGATCCCGTGGAAGATTTAATCGGATTTGTTCAAAAATCCGGAAATTTGTCATGGTCTCCTCCTCCATCTCAAATTTCTTCCGCAGTGAAGATCGGGCCGGAAAAAAAATATCCGGAGGAAAAATATTCGCTGTCGCGAAGTGTTCAGATGATTCTAACCGGCGCGAATTTTCATGATGAGATTAATAAGCTCGCGCTGTCTTTGATGTCGCAAGGGCTTCCCGCGAGACAAATAAAAGCGACGATTCGCGGGATCATGCTCGCCGCAAAGGAAAATATTTCCGGCCCCAGGCTGCGAGACTGGCAAATTCGATTTGATGATATAGATCGCTCAGTTGAGAGCGCGTTTGAGTTAATAAAAAATCCAAATCAGGAAGATCTGATCGCATGGATAGAGACCGCGCCGATTGAAGTGGTTTTAAAAGAATTTCCCGGAAAAACTTTCAAGAAAACGGATGAAGAACTGACGGCGATTCTAAAAAAACTCTCGGAGCGGACAAATATCGGCAAGAGGGAATTAAAAAAGCGTTTAAAAGGATTTAAGGAAGAGATTGAAAGCCTCTCGCGAAGTGAGAAGCGCGAAAAACTTTATTTAGACCGTAAAAAGCGGGGGATTTATGAAGTTGTGGTCAATCATCATAATTTATTCGCCGCCGCCGCGCAGGTGACAAAAATTTTAGCCCAATCCGCGCGGTGGCCGCCTGTTTTTTTTTACGGATCCTCTCTGGTTTATATTGATTACGCGCATTTAACCACGATTCGTCAGGTTAAAAGATTGTCGGATGTCGATAATGGTTCGGAAAATCGCGAGCCCGCGATTTTCCCTTTTAATAAACCTTATCATGATTTGATCGCGAGAATGGGACGCGATGTTAGGTTTGTCAGATGGGAAATGGGCAAGGAGATTTCTTGTCCTGAAAAATTAGCGTCTGTGGTCGCGACTGGAATGACTGAAAAACATAGAGAATTAACCGGAGTGATAAGATCTCCTTTTATTGACGATAAGTGGGAATTATTTTGTAAAAAAGGATATGACGCCAGGACCGGATTGTTTTCCGTAATCGAAGATAAACCGCCGACGACATACATGGCCCCGCAATATGCTTATGAATATTTAAGAAATGAAGTGCTGGCCGAATTTCCTTTTCAAACAGAGCTTGACGCCGCGGTTGCGATTTCGATGTTTTTAGCTTTGTTGCAGCGTCCGCTGCTGGCTCAAGACCCGGCCGGGATGCCGGGTTTTGGAGTGATAGCCCCTGTTCCAAGCTCCGGGAAAACAACTCTTGTCAAACTCGCGACACTGGCGATTTTGAAAATGATTATTCCGGCCAGCAATTTTTCAACTGACGAAGAGGAGCTGGCGAAACATATTTTAGCTGTTTTGCAAGAAGGGCATAATTGCGTTTTATTTGACAATATCACCCATGGGACGGAAATAAAATCGGATGTGCTGGCAAAAGCTATGTCTTCTGAAATTTATTCAGGACGTCTGCTAGGACAAAATCGCACCGCGCGCGCGCCCGCCGCCGCGGTTTGGATTTTCACTGGAAATAACATCCGTTTTTCAGGAGACTTTTCGACGCGGATTTATCCTATTAATGTGGTTCCCAAAATGGAAAATCCGGACACTCGTTCTTTTTTGCGCAATATCCCGGATTGGACTCCTGAACATCGAAAGTCGATTGTTTGGGCTTTGATATCTATTGTTCGCTGCGGCGAGCATATCGAGCCTTTGCCGACAGGGTCTCGCTTTAATTTGTGGGATAAATTTGTCAGAAATCCGCTTTATAACGCGTCGGGAGTGGATATAAACGATTCGATAATCTCAAACAAAAAACATGATGTCGATTTTACAACTAAGAGAGCTCTTATAAACGAAATTTACGCTATTTGGGATAACGCTGAATTCACAACCCGCGCTTTGATTGTCAGAGGATTTCCCGAAGAGTCTTCTAAACCCACAACGTTAGGGGAAATTTTAGAAGATATTATGGGAGAAAAGTATTCTCGCTCCGCGAAATCAGTTGGCAAGCTTTTAAGCAAGATGGTCGGACGCGCTTTCGGAGATTTAACACTGACCCGCACCGATGCGGATCGAGCTTTTTGGTCTATTTCAAAGATTGATTAAACGCAATAAAACACAAAGAAAATACAGCTGCTTACTATTGAACCTACTGTTTCTTTGTGTTTTTTTTTACATTTCTTTGCGCGCGCGCGCGCGTACATATGCGCAAAGAATAAAACGCTGGGGATTTTGTTTTCTTCTGTTGAATTAAGAATAAATCTTCAATAATTTTGGATAAAATTGATTTTTTGGATTTGTTTTGCCGTCGTTCTTGAAAAAAATTTCAATTTTTAAAAAATACTTTTAAGCTTCCAAAAAAAATTTTTTTATCGAAGATTTCAAAGAAATTAATCCCAAAAAGCCGACAAATCCGGAAATATATTAAAAATCACTATATTTTTTCTTTGAATAAAGGTATAAAATTAGTTGTAAATCATTGAAAAAAAGGTACTGTACACTATGTCCCAACTATAATTCAGATTGAGCTTTGC
>SMTZ1_10003231_pt1 | contig 32014 bp, 26 predicted proteins | sample DeeMarSWOR136_30_FD_25667 | JGI IMG/M metagenome (IMG submission 25667) | reverse complement strand
TACGACTACGTCGTGACATAGCCAACGCCACCGTAAAACGGTCACTCAACAACATCCTGTTGGGCAAGCCGGTTAGCGCGTCATGGGTAGCCATTTCAGTAAGCTTCTGTTCATACTGCGCACGCTCGGTAACATCGCGGCTGACTGACCGAAATCCGATAATCTTCCCCTCTTTGTTTCGCGAAGGGGAAATTGAGGCTTCTAAAAACACCTGCTTTTTATTTTTTCTAATGCCTGTAAACGGATATGATTGCATCGGCTTGCCTGTCCGGAAAACTTTATTCCAGGCCTTATATATGCCCTTTATCTCATCCTTGGGTACGTAGGCTGCATAGTTCATTCCGATTAACTCTTCTCTGGAGTACCCCAACTGACGACAAATTGCGTCATTGACGAAGGTGAAGTTGCCAGCAAGGTCTACCTCGTAGTAGCCTTCTTGTATCTCAGCCAGTATGGTACGATATCTCTCCTCTGATTCGGTTAAAGCTTCAATCATCCGCGCACGCTCGCTAACATCACGGGTGATCCCCCTAAAGCCGATTACCTCACCGCTCTCGCCCCTTAATGGGAAAGCCGAGGTTTCGGTAGATAATCGCGTCCCATCCTTTCTAATCCGCCCCATAGGAACCCCTTTGATTGGCCTTCCTGTCTCGTAGACCCGGTGGAATGCTTTATACACGCGCGGCACTTCATCTTCAGGCGTGTAAACTCGATAGTTCATCCCTATCAACTCTTCTCTGGAATATCCAGACTGGCGACACATTGCATCGTTGATAAAAGTATAGTTACCGGTACTATCCACCTCGAAGTAGGCATCTTCCATTTGATCCAAAACAGTTCGATATCGCTCCTCCGATTTTGCTAGAGACTCTTGCAGTTGCTTGTATTCGGTTATGTCTTGAGACACAATCTGGAATTGCTTTTCGCCGTTCCAGAGCAGTTCTCCACGGGACACCGATAGAATCCGAACTTCACCATCACTACGCACAATTCCGACCTCGTAACTGAGTGGAGCAGGTTCTCCTCGTCTCCTCTTCTCCAGTCTTTCCAGATGCTCAGCATAGGTCTGAGGAGTATAACGCTGTTCTCTAGGCACTGCTTCCAGTTCCTCAACACTATTGTAGCCCCACACATCCAGCAAACTCCGGTTAGCGTAAAGAGTCTTTCCATTCCTGTCAAGAATGCGTATGCCTAAAGGTGAGTTTTCTATCGAATCACGGAAGTTCTGCTCCGAGCTGCGTAGGGCTTCCTCAGCCTGCTTGCGCTCGGTAATGTCACGGGAAACACAAAAGACCAGCTTCTCCCCCCCGACCACGACACCATTGTTGCTGAGTTCAACATCAACATACGTGCCATCCTTGCGGCGGTGGCGCGTCTCAAATTTCTGGCCGGTCTCGTCAACAGTCCGCGCCATCTCGAGCACTTCCTCACGTGTATGATCAGTATCCCAATCCCACACGTGGAGCTCAAGTACTTCCTCCATGGTGTATCCCAGCATATCAGCAAATCGCTTGTTTGCATCGACTAGTTTGCAATCCTCGTCTAGGACACTTATCCCATCGATGGAATTTTCCATCAACATGCGCCGCCGGGTCGCTTCTTCAGCCAGTGCCTCCTCCGCCTCCTTGCGCTCGGTGATGTCTTGATACACCACCTGGACGCACTCTTTACCACCCCAGAGCAGTGCTCCACGGGACGCTGATAGAATTACAACTTCACCGTCAATACGCACAATGCTAGTCTCGTAACTGGATGGGACAGGTTCTCCTCGTTTTGTCTTCTCCATCCTCTCCACATGCTCTGCGTAACTCTCGGGAGTATAGCGCTCATCTTCAGGTACAGCTTCCATTTCCTCAAGGCTACTAAAGCCACAAAGACTCAGCAACATCCGGTTGGCGTAAAGAGCCTTTCCCTCTTTATCAAGAATGCGTATGCCTAGAGGTGAGTTTTCCATCGAGTCACGAAAGTTCTGCTCCGAGCTGCGTAGGGCTTCCTCAGCCTTCTTGCGCTCGGTGATGTCACTGGAAACACAAAAGACCAGCTTCTTCCCCCCGACCACGACAGCAGTGTTGCTGAGTTCAACATCAAAATACGTGCCATCCTTGCGGCGGTGGCGCGTCTCAAAGTGCTGACCGGTCTCATCAACAGTCCGCACCATCTCGCGAATTTCCTCAGGTGTATAATGATCATCCCAATCCCACACGTGGAGCTCAAGTACTTCCTCCATGGTGTATCCCAGTATCTCAGCAAATCGCTTGTTTGCATCGACTAGTTTGCAATCCTCGTCCAGGACACTTATCCCAACTATGGAGTTTTCCATCAACATGCGCCGCCGGGTCGCTTCTTCAACCAGCGCCTCCTCCGCCTCCTTGCGCTCGGTGATGTCTTGATACACCACCTGGACGCACTCTTTACCACCCCAGAGCAGTTCTCCAAGGGATGCTGACAGAATTACAACTTCACCGTCAATACGCATAATGCTAGTCTCGTAACTGGGTAGGACAGGTTCTCCTCGTTTTATCTTCTCCATCCTCTCTACATGCTCTGCGTAACTCTCGGGAGTATAGCGCTCATCTTCAGGTACAGCTTCCATTTCCTCAAGGCTACTAAAGCCACAAAGATTCAGCAACATCCGGTTGGCGTAAATAGTCTTTCCGTCTTTACTAATAATACGTATGCCCAAAGGTGAGTTTTCTATCGAGTCATGGAAGTTCTGCTCCGAGCGGCGTAGGGCTTCCTCAGCCTTCCTGCGCTCGGTGATGTCGCGGGAAACACAAAAGACCAGCTTCTTCCCCGCAACTACAGCACTGTTAACGCTTATTTCAACATCAAGAAATGTGCCATCCTTGCGGCGATGGCGTGTCTCCAGCTTGGCACCGGCCTCATCAATATTATGTCCCATCTCGAGCAGCTCCTCACGTGTCCATTGAGTATCCCAGTCCCACGTGTGGAAGCCTTCCATTTCTTCTCGAGTGTATCCCAGCATCTCGGCAAATCGCTCGTTTGCTTCAATTAGCTTGGAGTCCTCATCGAGTATACTTATTCCATCTCTGGAACGCTCCATTAGGATACGCCGTCGGGCCGCTTCTTCAGCCAGCATCCCCTCAGCCCGCTTGCGCTCAGTTATATCACGGGAAATACAGAATATCAGCTTCTTCCCCGCAATAATAGCCCCATTGGTGCTCATTTCAACATCGAAGACCGTGCCGTCCCTGCGACGGTGGCGCGTCTCGAAGTGGTCGCCAGTCTCGTCAACTGTACGGATCATCCCCAGGATATGCTCGCGACCCCACTGAGCATCCCAATCCCACGCGTGTAGCTCACGGACTTCCTCCAGTGAATATCCTAGCATCTCGGCAAATTGCTGGTTTGCATCATACACTTTGCCGTTCTCGTCGAGGACACTTATACCATCTCTGGACTGGTCCATCAGGATACGCAATCGGGTCGCTTCTTCAGCCAGCTCTGCCGACTCAAGCACTTTGGATTTGGTTTGTTTAGCTTTCTTTACCACAGATTTGTCACCATGCTTTCTGGATAACTTGTAACAATACAGCTTAGTACAAATATAATCTAAACATAGTCTAAATATAATCTAAATATCTCCTAAATAAATATAACACCTACCAGAGCCATTGTGAATAGCCCATAGGTAACTTTTTGCATAGTAAGAAAGTAAGGTAAGTAACAGCCTTTTGTATAGGACAAAAGTAATGTAAGAGTCCTGTATGCCAAACATGTCTCCGAGGCTGGTACTCAATGAAGCAGAAAACGCTTTTCCACAGTCAGGATTCGCAACACAATGCCACCACCTCGGTACTACAGTGAGCTATGATTCAGAAACCGACCACCTGGGTGGTCGGTTTCACTACTGGTCTCCGGTCAAAAATTTCTCTATCTTCTTTTTTAGCTGATTAACATCAAACGGCTTGGTAATATAAGGGGCTTTGGTTTTGGATAGGAAAGCTTCAGTGTCTGTTCCCATTATATCACCGGTAATAAAAATCACCCTATCAGCAAAGGACTGCGCTATCTTTTGCATACGTCCATATAGCTCAATACCACTTGCCCCCGGCATTTTGATGTCCAGTAGAATGAGACTATACCGCTTATTCTTGACCATTTCGAAGGCTTCAGCAGCATTGCTCACAGTCTCTACCTCATGTCCTTCACTAGTCAATAAGCGACTTAAGAATTCCAGCGTTGACGGCTCATCGTCCACCACCAGTATCCTAGCCCTGGGCATTTTTTGAAGCTCCTCACCAGCCGGCTCAACCATTTCCAACCCTCCGGCTTCTACAATTACGGGCAGTTCCACAATGAAGGTGGCACCCTTACCCGTTTCGCTTTCCGCCCAGAGCCTTCCTTTATGTTCAGCAATTATCCCATGGCAGATGCTTAAACCTAGCCCCGTTCCCTCGCCTACTTCCCTGGTGGTAAAGAAGGGGTCGAATATCCTCACCAGGTTCTCTCTAGCTATACCAGAACCATTGTCCTTAAAGGATATCCTTATATTGTCATTCACTTCCTCCGTCTTAATCAGCAGCTTACCCTTACCGCGAGCCTGTTTCATCGACGTCTCGGCATTTACAATGATATTTAGGAACACCTGCTGTAATTGGGCGGGGTCAGCTGTGGTAATAGGCAAGTCACTGGCAAGATCGGCGATGACCTTTATGTTGTTTGTCCTCAGGTGGTAAGCTCTCAAGTCAAGCGTGTTGGTAATTAGCTCATTGACGTTAGTAAGCGTTCGCTCTGGTCTGGTCTGGCGGGCAAAAGTAAGCAGCCTCTTGATGATACCAGCTACCCGTTGAGCACCTTCATCAATAGCCTTCAAGTCCATCTGCGCATCCTCAGGAATATCATCTCTGTCTGATAATAACTGTGAATAGCCGATGACACTGGTCAAGGGGTTATTTATCTCGTGGGCAATGCCTGCCGCCATCTCACCCACAGAAGCCAGACGGCTGGCAACTTGAGCCTTTTGCTCTAATTGCCTCTTTTCCTCCTCAACCCGCTTGCTCTCGGTGATGTCATGTTGTATCTCTACCAAAGCCTCAATGTTACCAGCAGAGTCCACAATAGGAAACATTGATACCTCAAATATAAAATCCTGCTCCCCTAAAGTTTCATGAACGTGTTCCGCATAAAACGGCTTCCCTGTCTTCAATACAGCTCGCAGGGGACAACGACGCTGTGCTGTGGAACAAGGCTCGGATAACATATGCAGTACTTCGTAGCACTTTCGCCCAATGATGTCTTTTCGCCCTCCTCCATAGTGTTTTAAAAAGCTTCTGTTGACTTCAATGATATTGTAATCAGTATCCACGACCATAAGGACTTCGACCATGCTATTGAGGAGGCGGTCAAGATAGTCGTGCGATGTGCGGAGCTCTTCTTCTATACGCTTGCGCTCGGTGATGTCTTGATACACGATCTGGAATTGCCTTTCACCATTCCAGAGCAGTTCTCCACGGGTCGCTGATAGAATTCGAACTTCACCGTCACTGCGCACAATGCTCGTCTCATAATTGTCCGGGGTAGGTTCTCCTCTTTTCCTTTTCTCCGACCTTTTCAGGTAATCAGCGTAGCTCTCAGGAGTATAACGCTGTTCTCTAGGCACAGCTTCCAGTTCCTCAACACTACTGTAGCCCCACATATCCAGCAAAGCCCCGTTGGCATAAAGAGTCTTTCCACCTTTGCCAAGAACGCGTATTCCCAAAGGTGAGTTTTCTATTGAATCACGGAAGTTCTGCTCCGAGCGGCGTAGGGCTTCCTCAGCCTGCTTGCGCTGAGTGACATCGCGGTAAACACAGTAGAGCAGCTTCTTCCCACCAACCACAACGCTGTTGACGCTGAGTTCAACATCAAAGAGAGTGCCATCCTTGCGGCGGTGGCGCGTCTCCAAGAAAACACCAACCTCGTCAACACTACGTCCCATCTTAAGCAGTTCCTCACGTGTCCATTTAGTATCCCAATCCCACGTGTGGAGACCCTTGAGCTCCTCCGAGGTATATCCCAGCATCTCGGCAAATTGCTTGTTTGCCTCAATCAATCTGGAATCCTCATCGAGGATACTTATCCCATCTCTGGACTGGTCCATCAGGATACGCCGCCGGACCACTTCTTCAACCAGCGCCTCATCCGCCCGCTTGAGCTCAGTGATATCGGTAACCATTCTCAAAGAACCAACATATCTCCCATCTTTATCAGAAACGGGACTCGCCGCTATAGTTGTCCACAGCTCACTGCCATCCTTGCGACGGAACTTGAATTCATACTGTTCCACAATCCCCATACGGCGTCGGTCCAACTTTTCCTCTGCGACTGCTTTCCACTCCTCATCCACAAACAAGAACAGCGACTTACCCATCATATCGTCAGCATTGTATCCAAGCATTTCAGCCATCCTGGCATTGACAAAGGTTGTCCTGCCCTCATCATCAATAATCCAGACACCTTCATATGCCGTCTCAATAAGGCGACGGTAACGTTCTTCGCTGTCCCGCAACGCTTCTTCAGCCATCTTGCGCTCTTCTTTCTGTTCCATGCTGTACAGTGCAAAACCGATATCTCCGGCAACTTCTTCAAATAGTTCTTTCTCTTCTTTTTGACCAAGGAAGTCAAGCGGAGCAGAAACAGTCATCATTCCATATACCTTATCACCATATTCCAGCCGGATGCTCATCCCGCATCTACCAGAATAATCTTTTGCCACAGGGCAATCAGTGCAAACAGATGGTGGGTCCTCAAATACCTCAACACCCGATTTTGCCAGCACCTTCCGTCCACAATAAGGAAATTCGCCACGCTCCAAACTTTTACTCATCTGCAGAAAAGCCTTGCCCAGACCAGCTTCAGCAGTAGTTACCAGCTTGCCTGACTCATCCAGCAAAGCAATCCAAGCATTATAAAAACCACGAGTCTTGACAAAATTTTCACAGACACCTTTGAGCAAAGTATCACGGTCAACACCCCTGGCGATAAGCTGGTTAACATTACGGATAGCACGGAGCACGAGGTTGAAATGCCGCATCCCTTCCTCCGCCTTCTTACGCTCGGTTATATCACGGCACACACAGAAGATCAGCTTCTGCCCCGCGACTATAGCGCTATTAACGCTGATTTCAACATCAAAGACAGTGCCATCCTTGCGACGATGGCGCGTCTCCAAGAGGGTACCAGCCTCGTCAGCAGCCCGTCCCATCTCAAGCAATTCCTCTCGTTTCCACTGAATATCCCAATCCCATGTGTGGAGATCAAGGACTTCCTCGAAGGAGTATCCCAGCATCTCGGCAAATCGCTGGTTTGCCTCAACTACTTTAGCGTCCTCATCGAGGACAACTATCCCATCTCTGGCATCGTCAACCAGAATACGCCGCCGGGTCGCTTCTTCAACCAGCATCTCCTCCATCCGCTTGCGCTCGGTGATGTCACAGACGACAGCTTGCATCGCCGGGTTTCCCTGGTAAACCAGAGGAGCTGATCTCACCTCAACATCAATAACTGTACCATCAAGCCGTATGAACTTCTCTTCAATGATGGTAGGTGGTATTCCTGTTTCCAGTGATTTTCGAATTCGCCCGGTGACAATCTCACGATAGTCCGGGTGGACAAAGTCAGTTAAGGGCTTACCAACTATTTGGTCAGGACCAGATGCGCCCAATAACTTCACTGCGGCATTATTTACAAAGACATGCTTCCCCCCACTTGAAACGAAAATGGCTTCAGGAGATAGTTCTACCAGAAAGCGATACCGTTCCTCGCTCTCTCGCAACGTCGCCTCCGCCTTCTCGCGCTCGGTGACATCGACTGCGCTAATTAAAAAGCCTATCTCCTTACCGCCCTCACACAGCGTATGATAGCCCCCAGGGAAGAAGAAGGTGCGCTTGCCTTCTTTGGTAAGAACCTCCACTTCCACGGGGTCCGCAGTGGCATGCACTAAACCGCGAGCAAAAGCTTCGGCAACCTTCACTTCACTCTCCGGGGTCATGAATTCCATTATGTTCATTCCGATTATCTCATCCTTATCATATCCATATAAATCTGCAGCTGCCTGATTTACATCTATGATTTTGCCATCTAATCCTACTAATGCATTAGCGATTTGGCTATGCTCAAAAAGATACCTGAATCTCGCTTCTCTATCTCGCAACGCCTCATCTGCCTTCTTGTGCTCGGTTACATCACGGCACACGCAGAAGATCAGCTTCTGCCCCGCAATCACAGCACTGTTGACACTGATGTCAACATCAAAGATGGTACCATCCTTACGGCGGTGGCTCGTCTCCAGAAGTGCACCGGCCTCGTTAACACTACGTCCTTTCTCGAGCAGCTCCTCGCGTGTCCATTGAACATCCCAATCCCAGGTGTGCAGCTCACGGACTTCCTCGATGGTGTATCCCAGCATATCAGCAAATCGCTGGTTAGCCTCAACTACTTTGGCGTCCTCATCCAGGACAACTATCCCATCTCTGGCCTTGTCAAACAGAATATGCCGTCGTGCCGCTTCGTCAACCAGCACATCTTCCACCTTCTTGCGCTCTGTGGTTAGGCTTACACCTCCAGCCTGGATGCTTAAGCTGCCAGCAGTACTGGGAGAAACACCACGCCTACTTTTGGCTCTGGAAGAACGCGCACGTGCTACTGGCTTCTTGGCCGGCTTACCTTTCTTTCCATCATCGCTCTTCATCTGCCAGCTCCTTCAGGATGCTGTCACCTGCATCGACTAATGCTTTTTTCTCAAACACAACCACAGTGCTATTATGTCTACAATGTCCCAAGAATGTCAAGGATTACAAGCTACGCTTCACCTTCTATTGGAGAGGCTATCACACACCTCAAAATCACGTAGCCCCTCATTCGCAATGATTTTAACTTCTGCTATTCTTCGATCTTCTCGACTTCGACGGTGCATTCTGTGACCAAAGCAGCAAAAGCACCCAGGGCCGCCAGAACCGGAGCAGCCATAATCCCTATCGCCGCTGCCGGTGCACCTATTGACAGCGGAAGCTCCAGCACAGTTTTACCTTCATGGATGACACGCACACGCCTGATGTTACCCTCATGTATAAGCTGTTTGACTTTATGAACCAACTCGTCTCCTGATATGGTAAATTTTTCGCTGGTAGCCATCAATCACCTCCATTGTCTTTATATTCACTAATTTAGGGCAAGGTTCTAGCCTCACTACATAAACGCTACACTAAAGAATCACAACCGCACTGAAAACAGACAGTTAGTGAACACCATCAACTATTACTTCTTGACTACATTCAAATGCCCCATATTAAGTATAACATACGGCTTCATTGTCAATAATTTGCCGCCAGCCCAGAATGAGCTATAATCTCAGGCAGAATCTTCAGGCGTTCAGATACCTGGCAAGTATTATGTTTTATAAGGAGGAAACCTATGGGCAAGATATTAATGGGTCCGCAGACATTGCTCTATCCCATGCCGGCATTACTGGTCGGGGCAAACATAGGTGATAAACCAAATTTTATGGCAGTCGGTTGGGGCGGTATTGCCAGCGGCGAGCCGCCAATGATTTCTGTAGCCATACGCCACCAGCGCTACACACTGAAAGGCATCAAGCAAAACATGACTTTCTCTGTTAACATACCATCAATAGATATGGTAAAGGAAACAGATTACTGCGGCATCATATCCGGGACTAAGGCCAATAAAGCAAAGGTCTGCCAATTCAAGGTGTTTTACGGCAAACTGGATACTGCTCCGCTTATCGAGCAGTGTCCCATCAATCTAGAGTGCGAGGTTGCGCATATCCTGGACTTAGGTAGTCATTCGTTTGTCATCGGCCGAATCGAGGAGACCCATGTCTCAGATAGCTGCCTCACCGATGGTAAACCAGATGTTAATAAGATTAAGCCCTTTATTTACACCACAGCCCCAGCCAGTCAGTATCAAAGCTTCGGAGAAGTCATAGCCAAAGCATTCAGTATCGGCAAAGAGTTAAAGGCAAAATAATAAACAGACGGTGTACATTGACAACGGGATTATAATATGACAGACACAGATGAAGACGACCTTTGCCAACATTCGGAGGTGAATAAGATGACTGCTGTACAAAAAAGCTTGCTCTATATCTTTGCCGCGTTCGCTCTCATTTTCATTGCCGCCATGCCATTTCAACCCTATGCAGGTGACTTCGTTATTAAAGCGATACCTGCAATAAGCCTCGCAGTACTAGCCCTGATAACAGTTAGAAGGATAACAGGCAAGCTACTGTTTGTGTCTCTTCTGCTTTGTGCTGCTGGCGATGTAGCCTTAGAACTAGAGGCAGGAAAGTACTTCGTTATCGGTCTGGGGCTCTTTCTAATTGCACAGATTATGTTCATCGCAACTTTCTCCAGGGATTTCAAGATGCAGAGATCCAGGATACCCATAATCGTCGTTTTCGCTGTCTACGGTTTAGTTATAGCCTTAACCTTGACACCTTCGCTTGGAGAAATGGCAATACCAGTCTATTGCTATTTGGTAGCAATAATCCTGATGGGCATTTTTGCAGCACTGAGAGGGGCAAAGAATAAATTCACCCTTTACGGAGCTGCCTCGTTCATCATCTCCGATTCAATCATAGCCATCAACAAATTTATGGTGCCGGTGCCAGCAGTAGATTACATTGTTATGATTACATATTATCTGGCACTGTTCCTGATAGTTTGTGGCTTTTTGAAAGAATAACTGCACGCCTGTCTCTTCGTGCCACCGGCAATGTGAAGAAAAAGGTGCTTCCCTTGCCCTTACGGCTTTCCACCCAAACCGTCCCTCCGTGCAACTCCACGAGCCTCTTCACCATAGCCAAGCCTATGCCGGCTCCACCATGCCCCCTCTGTCGCGACCGGTCTGCCTTGTAGAAATGGTCGAAAACATGAGGTAAGTCTTCGGCAGCTATGCCGCTTCCCGAATCTGATACAGACACAATAACTAAGCCATTTGTTTTATAACTTGCGCCGATTTTAATGGTGCCACCAGCTCGTGTGTATCTGAGGGCGTTATCAATGAGATTGTGCAGCACCTGACGTATACGGTCCCTGTCGATAAGTACCGCTGGCAATCCATCTGGCAAGTCCGCATCAATCGAAATTCGTTTCCCCTCGCAACGACTCTTGACACTGGCTATCTGTGCTAAAATGAATCCGCCCAGTTCGGTAGTATTCTGAGATAACTTAAGCCGGCCGGCTTCCGCCAGGGACAAGTCTCTAAGGTCGGTTACTAACCGGGATAGAAGCACGGTTTCATCATATACCGAGGCAACCTGTTCTGGCGTAGGTGTAATAACTCCATCAAGCCAAGCTTCAAGGTTCCCCTGAATTATACTGAGTGGATTGCGCAACTCGTGAGCAGTATCAGCCAAAAACTGGCGTCTGCTCTTTTCTTTCTTCTCCAACTCTTTCGCCATCGTGTTAAAGGCATCCGATACTTCACCTATCTCGTCGTCACTTTTCTGGGAAATCCGGTATGAGAAATCACCAGCGGCAACTTTACGTGCCCCCAAGGTCAGCTGCCTCATAGGTCCGGTAATGAGCCAGCTGAACAAGAAACCCAGTGCAACGCCAACCAGGACAGCTACTAAACCTGCCAGCCACAAAGAATTACGAACGCCATTAAGAAACGCTTGTTCAGCTTCACCCATACGGTAAGGCATACCACCCTGACCACCAGGCAGAGCTTGCCCCTGGTGACTTTCCTCACAGTAGCACCTGAATTCATTCTGGACCGAATTATTCACCCACATGGCTATAACGCCCACACTGACCAGGGCAATCCCCACAAATAGAAGGGATAGTTTCACAGATAACTTACGTAGCATCATTTCTCCAATTTGTAGCCAACACCTCTCACCGTAACCAGCGGGTTGACAGATTCAGATGCCAATTTCGATATCTTCTGTCTGATATTTTTAATGTGGGCATCTATAGTTCGCTCATAACCTTCGTAAGACTCGCCAAAGGCTGAATCCATCAGCTGTAGCCTGGTATAAACCCTACCCGGATTACGTGTCAGTACAGATAGCAACCTGAACTCAGCAGCTGTCAAACCAAGCGACTGCCCCAGATAAGTTGCCTCATATTTCTCCGGGTCCAGGCGAAGGTCTCCGGCAATCATCTGCCCACCTTGCTTCAACCCCTCCCTATATCTCCGCAATACGGCACTGACCCTGGCAGCAAGCTCGCGGGGACTGAACGGCTTGGTAACATAGTCATCAGCACCCAGTTCAAGGCCAACGACTTTGTCAGTCTCCTCATCTCGAGCTGTAAGCATGATAATCGGCACGTTCGATTGCTTCCTGATGGTTCGGCAAACCTCCAAGCCATCCAGTTCGGGCAAATTCAAATCCAGAATGATAAGCTCCGGCTTATAGCGCTGAGCCTTCTCGATGGCAGTTTTGCCATCGGCAGCGATAATAACATCATAGCCGTCCTTTACAAGGTATGCTTTGATGAGCTCGCAGACCTTGGATTCATCATCAACCAGCAAAATCGTGCTACGTGCCATTGCCTGCCCACCGTGCTATAGTCTGAATTGTAGCATATAAAATTGTTAGGGGCGAAGTGGTCGACCTTCGCCCCTATTACCTAGGAGGTGTATTTTGATACGTCGGTATTCCGACTGGACAGTTATCATAAGAGGTTAGCCATTATCTGTGACACGGCGGCTGGTAGCCGGTACTATTATTACCAAACCCATAACTGGCTCCTGAACCCTGACAAGAACAACTGTTCAAGCAGTCTCCCCCTTCACCACCATTACCGACAAATGGACAGTTTGCATACTGCTGGACGGGACACTGGGAACAGTCATACGATGCATAAGGACAATTCCAAACCGAAGTGTCGTTTTCCTTAGCCAGGACCAGCCCAGCACCTATGACCAGTACCAGTACTACAACCAGGATTGGAATCCCTATTTTCAACAGCTTTTTCATGTAATTCGCTTCTTTCCAAGCTTTTTAATACAACTAAATAATAGCAGGCTGATATGAATTTATTATGAAGATAGTGTGATGTTTTTGTGAAATTTAGAGATTTAGACAGGAGAATAGGATTCAGCATCCACAAACGTCTAAGGCCAGATGCCTGAAACTCTTAAATGGAAACTAGTTGCCCAAAACGCCTAGAGTGGTTCTTCGATTTCACCAAGTGTATTTATTATAGTACCTGATAATCTCCGTCCGACAATAGACTCCTGCAAACCTTCAAACTAGCCGAGCACCACAATTTGCGCAGAATTTAGATGGGGCAGTAATAGCAGCTCCGCATGTAGCACAATAAGATGCCAAGCTTGAACCGCAGGCTCCGCAGAATTGCTGACCGGGGGCGATTTGACAACCGCATTTAGGGCAGGCGACTTTCTGCTGTACCTGCTGGGCTTGCCGAGCCACTGGCTCATGTTTCTTTGCCAGCTCTGGCACAAACCCTACCTTTGCCTGTGATAGCTTGCCACCACCCCAAATAGCCACAAAACAGATTGCGGAGATAAGCACCATGATGATGAGGTTAAGCTGCGCGGGAAGCCACAATATCAGGTTCAGCAGCAACCCCATTATCCCCAGAACGAGCAGTAACCCGCCTATAGCTTTCATTTGTATTGCCTTATCCGAGAGATACAAGCTATTGTGCTAATTGTAGCAAATCACGACAACGCAAAAAATAATCAAAAGGGATATTTGTCCTTATTTGAAATTCAGAGCTTATAGTTTAGCATTTTGACAGATTAAAGAATGACTCGCCATTAAATCCGTTATTAGAATCCGGCGGCGGTTAATATATCCGGGACTAACTCTTCCCTGCCAATTGCCATGACATGGACTCCATCGCAAATGGAATCTTTATTAAGAGCAGCAATCATCCTGCCGGCAATCTCGATGCCTTTGTTTATTGCTTCACCTTTAGGTGCCGCCGCCAGCTCATCAATCAGGTTCTGCGGTACAAAGATTCCAGGTACATTCTCAGTCATATACTTAGCCATCCTAGCTGAAGTAAGCAATACGATTCCTGCCAGAATCTTGACAGGAAATTCGCGAGCATATTTCATGAACTTGGCAAAGTTATCAAGGTCATATATAGCCTGGGTCTGGAAGAACTCAGCGCCAGCCTCGACCTTCTTCTCAAATTTAAGCAACTGAGGCTCTATTGGGTTAGCTTCAGGAGTGACTATGGCTCCAGCACAAAACTCAACAGCTCCATCAAGGTCATTCCCTCCAATGTCTTTGCCCGATTCCAACTGACGTATTGTCCTTAATAGCTGAACCGAATCAAGGTCAAAAACGCCCTTGGCTTCCTTATGGTCACCCACAGGCACAGCATCGCCAGTAAGGCAGAGGACATTCATTACACCTCTGGTATAAGCAAAAAGCAGTTCAGCCTGAAGGGCAAGCCTATTTCGGTCACGACAAGTCATCTGCAATATCGGCTCACCACCACGTTCTTTGACAGCCAGACACCCACCTATGGAAGGAAAACGCATCACCGAGCTTTGGTGATCAGTAACATTCATGGCAACCACTTTGTCTTTTAGGATGTCAATATGATGATGCATCTTCTCAATGTTTGTCCCTTTAGGTGGACCAATCTCGCTGGTTATGACAAATTCACCGGAGTTGAGAGCTTCTTTAAAGCGTGTCGACATTATCATTTCCCCCTAATCACGCAATTTTAGTCGTCCGCGGCCTAGGTGTCGCCTGATAATTCTTAGGTGGCTGATACTTGCGCATCAAATCAAGCCTGCCCTGCGCTTCCAATCGCTGATGTATTAGAGTCCAGGCACAATCCTTAGTTATGTCAACTTCGCACTTGCCTTTATTGGTGCCACCGCATGGTCCGTTAAGCAAGCCCTTATGGCAGGCAGTCAACGGGCAGATGCCTGCAGTCTGCCCCAAAACACACTGACCACACTGAGCACAGACCTCATGAAAATTGCCTGGTTCGTCCTCAAGTCCAATGAACAGGGTATCCAGCGCCGGAATGACAGGCCTATCAATATAGCAACTTATCTTGTGCACTCCCAAGGCACAAGACATAACCAAAATGCAATTTGAACTGCTAATAGCCTCACTGTTCTCTCTGAGCGCAACTTCTGTCATCTCATCGCAAGCAGTTGGAATAACTGTCCAGCCGGTGACCACTTTACCCAGTTCTTGTAGACTATCCTTCATACCCAATACCTCATCCCTACCTCCAGTTTTAGTCATGGTAGCACAAGTGCCACAACCAACAATGAAGACCTTGTCTAACCCATCAAGCTGTTCTTTAATCTCATCAAAAGTCTTCTGCTTAGTGATAGATTTCATCGTCGCATCCTCCTCATTAACCAATAGGCATTTCTACAAGCACCACAAACGTCAACTCTCCAAGTCACACCTCAAGCACCGCTTAGCCTCATACTTGGCTTTATCCTCCGGGAAACAAAGCTCTATCTCCTCAAAACTGTTTTTCCTTTTTTCAGTGGGAAGAGTCGGCACTTCTAGTCGTGGCTGTGCCTCCCATGTCTCTTCTTCCACCTTGGTAGCAGCTTCCACAATTACCTCAGTTTTCAAGTCATACATCTCTACCCTCGAAGTATCTGCCTTAAGGTACTTGTCTATGGCGAGAGCCCCTCTCCTGCCAGCAGCAATGGCATCTATGACCATGCCAGGACCGGTGACAAAATCACCGCCAGCAAAGACACCGGAGACGTTAGTAGCCAGGGTGTTATCATCGACAGCCAATGTTTCCCACCGTGTGCGCTCAAGAGCACTGTCAGGCGGTAAAAACGAGAGGTCAGGAGCCTGACCAACCGCAGCAATCACGGTATCCGCCTCAGCAAAGAATTCCGAGCCTTGAATCGGTACTGGACGACGCCGTCCACTGGCATCCATCTCTCCCAATTGCATACGGATGCACTGCAAACCAGTCACCTTCCAATTATCACTAACTATCCGGGTAGGGCTGACAAGAAAATTGACACCCACGCCTTCAGGCACTGCCTCATCATACTCAACCTCAGTCACCGGCATTTCTTCTCTTGAGCGCCTGTAAAAGATGTTTACCTCATCAGCACCAAGACGAAGAGCGGTGCGCGCAGCATCAAGAGCCACATTCCCACCACCTATAACCGCTACCCTCTGCCCAACTCTAACCTGTTTACCAACCTTAATATCCCTCAAAAACCTCAGCCCGTAGTGAAAACCTTCCACATCCTCTAATTCGCCGGGGATACCTATCTTCTGGCTTCTCTGAGCACCAGCCGCAATAAAGACAGCAGCAAAACCATCTTTCTTGAGGTCATCCACAGTGTAGTTCACACCTATAGGTGCGTCATATCTTATATCGACTCCACGCCTAGCAATATATTCTATTTCCTGCTCAATGACCCGACGAGGCAATCTAAACTCAGGTATAGCCACAGAGAGCATGCCCCCACCAACAGGAAGCGCCTCAAAAACAGTAACTCCATAGCCCATCTGAGCCAGATAGTAGGCACAACTCAGCCCGGTTGGCCCAGCGCCTACAACCGCCACCTTTTGCGGCTTAGTTCGAGGGAAAGGCTCAGGAGGAGGCAGTTCAGCTATATGGTCAAAATACCAATCAGCAACAAATCGCTTAAGCGACCTGATAGCCACAGGGTCATCTAGTTCTCCACGGCGACACCTGCCTTCGCAAGGGTGATGGCATATACGACCGCATATCGCCGGAAACGGATTTCGCTCTCTGATTGTTTCAACAGACTCCAGATATTCTCCAGCTGCAATATGAGCGATATATTTAGGAACGTTAATCCCCACCGGGCACGTATGCTGGCACGGCGATATCATCAGCGAATCACAGACAGCAGCAGGGCACTTCTTCTCCTTTATATGAGCCTCATACTCATCCCGGAAATAATTAATCGTTGTAAGGACAGGGTTGGGACATGTCTGCCCTAAGCCACACAATGAGCACTCTTTAACTGCTCTGGCTATGGTAAGCAGAGTATCAATATCACTATCACGCCCTTTGCCTTGAGTAATTCTGGTCAGGATTTCCAGCATCTGCTTTGTTCCCAGACGGCAAGGAACACATTTACCGCAGGACTCGTCTTGGGTGAAACTCAAGAAGTATCTGGCCACTTCAACCATACAGGTAGCTTCATCCATAACCACCATGCCGCCGGAGCCCATAATCGAGCCTAGTTGGGCCAGAGAGTCATAATCTACAAATGTATCTATAAATCTGGTTGAAATACATCCACCCGATGGACCACCCGTCTGCACCGCTTTGAACCGCTTGCCTCGAGGTATGCCACCTCCAATATCGAAGATGACATTAGATAGGGGTGTACCCATTGGCACCTCCACCAAACCACTATTAGCAATTTTCCCGGTTAGGGCAAAAACTGCTGTCCCTTTGCTTTTCTCAGTGCCCAAACTGGCAAACCATTCAGCCCCTTTGTCAATAATAACAGGAACAGAAGCTAGCGTCTTTACATTATTTATATTGCTAGGTTTTCCGCCCAAACCAGATTGTGCTGGAAACGGCGGACGAGGCCTAGGCATGCCCCGCCTACTCTCAATAGAAGCAATCAATGCTGTCTCCTCACCACAGACAAAGGCACCAGCACCTTCCTTTACACGAATCGTAAAAGAAAAATGTGAGCCAAGGATTTTATCACCCAGAAAACCTCTATCTTTAGCCTGCTCCAAAGCAATGCGAAAGCGCTTCACCGCCAATGGATATTCAGCACGGACATATATGTAGCCTTCTTCGGCACCTATAGCATATCCGGCAATAGCTAACCCCTCAATAACAGAGTGGGGGTCAGCTTCCAGAATAGAGCGGTCCATAAATGCCCCTGGGTCACCTTCATCGGCATTGCAGATAACATATTTCGTATCGCCAGGTGAATTCCGACAAAACTCCCACTTCCGCCCTGTAGGGAAGCCAGCTCCTCCCCTACCACGCAACCCCGACTTCTTTATCTCCTCAATGACCTCGTCAGGCTTAACGAGAAGAGCTTTCTTAAGCGCCCTATAGCCACCCCTGGCAATATACTGGTCAATCTTTTCAGGATTTATGTGCCCACAATTACGTAGGATAACACGCTGCTGTTTCTTATAGAAGTTTATCTCTGAATAATAAGGGATGCTTTGACCTGTAACCGGGTCACGATAGAACAGGCGCTCTACTGGCTTCCCATTTTTGAGGTGAGAGGTAACAATCTCTGACGCATCTCCCGGCTCCACATGAGTATAGAAAATGCCTTCAGGTTCAATAACCACATTTGGGCCCTGCTCACAGAAACCATGACAGCCGGTAAAGTCTACCTCGACTTCGGCTAATTTCTGTTGTGCTACCTCCGCTTTAAGCGCCTCATAAACGGCATCGGACCCACCGGAAACACAGCCCGTGCCTTGGCAAACGAAAACTACCTTATGGTCTGCCATACTATTCATTGCCCTTTCTCTCACCAAGTAACTGTGCTACTTTTTTAGGGTTCATGTGCCCGTAGGTCGTTGTGCCAATTACTATGTTAGGTGCTAAAGCACAAACCCCTATACAGGCAACCGTTTCCAATGTATATTCATAATCGGGAGTAGTCTCACCTTCATCTAAACCCAAATACTGTTTCACCAATTTCAAAATTGTCTTCCCACCACGAACATGACAGGCAGTTCCTCGACATACCCTAACAACATTTCTACCCTGTGGTTTGGTATACAATTGTGCATAAAAGGAAATCACTCCCTGTACTTGCACAGGAAATAAGCCCAACGACCTAGCTATAATGCCTATTGATTCCGGAGGAATATATCCAAACTCATCCTGCATTACCTGAAGGAGCGGGATTAATGCCCACTTTTGACCTTGATACTCGGCTACAAGCTTGCCCATCTGAGCCAAGCTAGGCTTAGCTTTTGTTTTCGTTTTCAGCTTAGCCATCACCTTCAATCCTTTCCAGCCTTACCTGACATGTTTTTAAAGCCGGGGCCTTCGTCCGCGGGTCTAAAACAATATCAAATAGCCCATTTGCCTGCCCCTCAGGAAAAACCGCAGGCATAAAAACCGTACCCTGATTGAGAGTGTCACTAATCCTAACTAAAGCTGCCACTTCACCTGTAGGTGACACTACCTTGACCCTGTCACCATCTTTGACCTTAAGATTCCTAGAATCAGACTTGCTTAGCTCCACAAAAGCTTCAGGCAATAATTTCCTAAGCCGTGAAGCTCTCAAGCTTCTGGAACCACTGCCAAACTGATACAATGTAGTTCCCACAAACAGAGTTAAAGGGTACCCATCTTCCGGACTAGGTTGCTGGGTGTACTTCACCGGAAAAAACTTCATCTTCTCACCGGCAATTTGCCCCTTATCAAGGCGATAGCTTTTTACATCCAGCTTGTCATAGTTCACACCCTGGTACAAAGGAACCAGCTCTGCAATCTCATTCATTACATCCCGGGGTGAAGAATAAGGCATTGAATAGTTCATCTTAGTAGCTAGCCGAAGTATTACCTCCCAATCTGGCAAGCTATCCCCAAATGGTTCCAAGGCTTTTTTTATCCTCTGCACTGTGCCATCAAAATTGGTAAACGTGCCTTCCTTCTCTGCAAAGCTAGCAACAGGCAAAACCACTTTTGCCAGCTTTGCCGTCTCGGTGAGGAACATATCCTGAACTACCAAGAAATCCAGAGATTCCAATGCCTGCCTAACAAGATTTGAATTCGGAAAACTAGCTGCCGGATTTTCACCCACAATATACATGCCTCTCATCTTGCCATCTTCTATTCCGCTTATCGCCTCTAGCGCTGTCAATCCTGCACCCAATGGCAACTGGCATCCCCAGCGAGCTTCAAATATCTTCCTAGCTTGAGCATCTTCCACACTCTGATAGCCGGGTAAGAAATCAGGCAGTGTTCCCATATCACAGGCGCCTTGTGCGTTGTTCTCCATCTGCAGTGCATAGATACCACCCCCTCCATCACCTATATTCCCAGTCATCAATGCCAAATTCGCCAAGGCGGCTACACTGCCAACCCCATTAACACTCTGGGTAATGCCATCACCATAGACGATAGAAGCACGTCCTGCCTTAGCAAAAAGCCGAGCGGCATGGCATATATCATCGCTTGTAATACCTGTGATCTTCTCTACATGCCCCGGAGTATATTCCTGCAAATCCTTAGCCAGTGTTTCTAGATTAGTCGTTTTGTCAGCCACATGCTCTTTGTCGAGCATTTTTTCGTCTATAATCACCTTCACCATGCCATCTATAAGAGCCAAATCAGTACCCACTTTCGGCCTCAGCCAGAGATTGGCCCATGAGACAAGCTTAGTCTGCCGGGGATCTATCAGTAACAACTCGGCGCCATTGCGCTTAACAGCCCGTTTTATGGCATACTCCACAAGCGGTGCCGAGGAGGTTGGGTCCGTTCCAATAACCAATATTACCTGGGATCGCTCGAGGTCATCAAAAGAGTTCGTGGTACCACGACAGCCAACAGTTTCCCAGAGACCCACATGGGTGGCGGCATTGTACAGTCGACTACCGTTATCGATATTATTTGTACTTAGCACACACCTTGCAAAACGCTGCAACAGGTAGTTCTCCTCGTTGGTACACTTAGAAGAGCCGAAGACAGCCAGGCTGCTCGAGCCATGAGCTTCCTTCATTCGTTTAAATTCTTCAGCCACCATACCCAAAGCCTCTTCCCAAGACACTGCCTCAAAATTGCCATCCACTTTAACCATGGGACTGGACAGCCTATCCGGACTATGCACGAAATCGCAGCCATAGCTTCCTTTTACACAGAGGGTACTGCGACTAAGCGAACTGTCCGCATCAGGTCTGACTCGCACCAAACGATTGTCCTTTACCTCCAAATAAACCCCACAACCACAGCCACAGAAGGGACAGACTGAATGGACAGTTGTCGTGGTTGTCCCTTTATACACTTTGTCTTTTTCCATGATGGCACCGGTGGGGCATAATGCCACACAGGTTCCGCAGAAAGTACATTCGGACTTCTCCAACGGCAAATCGCCAAGCGTTGCCGGCTTGGAGACAAATCCTCGGCCGAGGTAGTCAATAGCACCTTCCCCAACCAACTCCTGACACGCCCGGATGCACTTTGCACAAAGGATACATTTGCTCAAATCCCTCTCGATGAACGGGTTGACTTCCTCTATTATAGTAGCCTGTTGGGGAATCCTCTGGAAATCCACCAGCCCGACACCGATGTCTGAGGCGACTTTGCGCAATTGGCAACGATTACCCTTATCACACACCAGACAGGAATCTGGGTGGCTAGCCAGCATGAGCTTTATTATAGTCTTCCGGCGTTCTTGCACTCGCGGGGACTCAGTATTAATGACCATCCCCGGTGCTATAGGGGTAACACAAGATGCCATTAGCGCCCCGGATCGCTCATCTTCCACAATGCAGATGCGGCAGGCACCAATGGGGTCTAGATAGGGATCATGACAAAGCGTGGGGACGGCAACCCCCGATTCTCTGGCCAAGTCCAAGACGGTCATTCCGGGCTGACCGCTTACCTCCCGCCCGTTGAGCGTGATTGTTATTGCCTCCAAAGTCACCTCTTCTTCGCGCTAATCTGCCACCCAAGCCCAGCCGCCGAAGAGTCACAATCAACCCCACTCAATCAGGCTTTCAGCCACGCTCAAGCTATAGCACTATACAAAATGTCTTCAAATCTTGTACATCAGAAATAGCCCATTCCCACTCTACAGCAGCTGCTTGTCTCAAGTTCAGCAGTCTAACACGTGAGTTTACTACATCTTAAAGTATGTGTCAAAGAAGATTGCACCTTAAGACAAAGATTACAGTCACCTTTCCATCTGACCGCATAGTGCATTTCTCGGCTTTACCCCAATGGCTACACTAGCTATAATTAGTCTAGAATACTGTAATTCCAACCAACACAAGGACACCTAAATGAATCTTGTACCATTGCTCAAGCGGTGTGAATTATTCATAGGGCTCGAAGACAGTGACTTTCAAAAAATAGCCAACCTAACCTCATGGCGAAGGAACACATATGATGAAGGCGATTTCATATTCCGAGAAGGTGATGTAGCCAGAAAGTTTTATATTCTGGATGAAGGCGAAATAAGCCTCACAGTCGCATCGCGTAAGGCAGGAACGAAGAGGCTGGTGCAAGTTACTGTTGATACCGTTACTAAAGGGGGCGTTTTCGGGTGGTCAGCATTGGTAGCCCCCCATTCTCGAAATATGTCGGCAATCTGTAACAAGCGTTCTACCGTGATAGCAGTATCAGGCACTGAGCTTAACGAATTAATTAATAGCAACCATTCACTTGGTTATGAAGTGATGAAGAGCCTGCTACGCGTAGTCGCCAGGAGACTGAGAGACCTGCAAGATAAACTAGCCGGTAAGAGGAATCTGCCACTGAGTAAAGAAATACGCCCAGAGTAAAATTACTTCTTAAGTAACCGTTCCACCCTCTTCAGCAACTCTTCAGGAGTCACCGGTTTATCCACATAGTCCTCGGCATCCAGAGCGAGACCTTGACTGACACTCAGTGAAGTCTCGCCACCTTTCTCTGAGAAGCTCGTCAGCATTATCACAGGGATATTTTTTAGATCTGGGTCTTTCTTAAGTTGCTCTGCGGCTCTAAAACCATCTTTGACTGGCATTATTATGTCCAAGATGATCAAATCAGGCTTCTCTTTCCTCGCCTTTGCCAACCCATCATCACCATCATAAGCAACCACCACTTCGTAAGGCTTACTCTCTAACACCATAGTAGTTGCTTCCACAAAATCTTTGTCATCATCAACAAGAAGAATCTTGGCTTTTCTATTCATTATCCTATAACCTCCTCAAAGCATTTCACCGCAGTCTAGACTCGCTGTTTTCGCTCAAGCAACTTCTCAACACAGCCGAGTAAAGTCCCCGGCATTATCGGCTTTTCTACGTATTCGTCCGGTTTAAGATCCTGTCCAGTTTCCAACTCGTAACGTCGTCGGCTAGCCTCCTCGCGCACCGAGCTTAAGATAAGGATTGGCATACCACGATACTCGGACCACTGGGGAGACTGAAGCTCTTTATAGACAGCAAATCCATCCATCTTTGGCAGAAGCAGGTCAAGTATCATTAAGTCTGGCTTCTCTGAACTTAGCTTGTCCAGACATTCAGAACCGTCACAGGCAAAAATCAGGTGATATCCTCTAGATTCGAGAATCATGCTTATTGCATCCAGAATATCAGGGTCATCATCAACTACCAGAATTTTCTTACTTATCATCGTCGTTTGCGCTGCAAGATTATATCAAATAGAACCACAACAATCTATAGCCGAAAACAAAACATCCCAAGCTGCACATGATAACAATAATTACGTATTTACATTCACCTTCTTGGGGAGTGTAAAGCAAATTTTGCTGCCTTTGCCAGTTTCAGCACACGGGCTCTCAGCCCATATTTTGCCACCATGGGCTTCTACGATTCTCTTCGAGATAGACAAACCCAAGCCTGTCCCTTTATGTTCAACATCGCTGCCACGGAAAAAGTCCTCAAACAGTCTTGGTATGTCATCAGGGGAGATACCACTACCAGTATCTGACACTTCCACCAAAATTTCGTTGTCCGTTTCTACCGCTCTCACCACAACTTCACCTTCATTAGTATAGTTGATAGCATTATTCACCAGATTTGTTATCACTTGCTGCAGCCTGGTGGGAGCACCATAGACGCAGGAAAGATCCGACGGTACATGCACCGAGAACTTTAGCCCCTTCTGCTTCGCTAGACTGGAGCCCTCTTCAACGAAGCTATCTATTACCTGAGCAAGCGATACTTCTGTCATTTCCTGAACTAATTGGCCCACCTCAATGCGAGGAATATCCAGTAAGTTGCTTATAAGATTGAGAAGCTCATTGATCCTCTGACTAGCTCTCTGTATCACGTGTTTTTGCTTATCATTTAGCTCGCCGGCAAAGCCGCCAAGCAGCACTCCCAAGAAGCTTTGTATAGCAGCAAGAGGAGCCTTCAAGTCATGAGCAGCAATGCTGACAAAGCTAAGAAATTGTTTCTTTTCTTCCTCCAGCAGCTCAGCTCTCTCCAAGGCAACAGCTCCCAAACTAGCCATGGTGCTGAAGAAATCTATCTCCTGGCCGGAAAACTGGCGCATCTCTGAAGTATAAATGCGAACAATGCCGATCACCTGCCCGCGCCGCATAAGAGGCATGGAAAGTATAGACACCACACCTTCCTTCTTTGCCTGGTCGCGATACTGAATACGGGGGTCAGCAGTAGCATCAAGAATCACCACCGGTTTACCGCCAAGAGACTGCCCGATAGCATCATCCACTCTTACCGGCCCTTTCCGGACATACCAGTTGCTCAATCCACAGCCTACGGTATGTATTAACTGCTGGCGATCCGGAGTCAGCAACATCAACGAGCATCCTTTAGCATCTGCTGCATCACGGATGCTCTCCACAATGGTTCGCAGCACTTCCTCAGGTGCTAGATTTGAGTTGAGTTTCTGTGCTATATCATAGAGCACGTTATAGCACTGTTCTACTTCCATCTGACCATTTACCGCCAATACCCAACTAATATAAACCAGATGCTCAACAGATGTAGAAATTGCTACTCGACCCTAAAGCGTATACAGAACCGCAGAGGTTTGTCAAGCTTATCAAGTATCAACCTAGAAAGCTCCGACTTAGAAACCAAAACAGTGCCCCAGACCCAAAACAGCTAACAGGCTACTCCCGCAAGCGTTTCAACTCAAAAATGACGGGGTTTGCCGGGTCTGGACAAGCAACTGTGGTCCTGTCTCGGTCATCTTCCCAGGGGAAAGAACCGCCAAACTGCAGCACCGAAATAAAGGGGAAAAGTGCATAAAACGCCCAATGACACATACCAGGCGGAGTCTTATCCCCAATAACAAACTTGTCACCGACTTTGTGACCCAGCTCACAATGACCCTTTTGAGATATCACCTTAGCAGCCACTTCATAGTATTCAGCCTCAGCCATGTTATTACTCCTCTACTCTTTTTGCATCCATAAACCACCCCGACTATCCAACAATCTTACACCTTGTTATAAACAATGAAAAGCCCACCAAAGATAAAACATCTCACGCTTTAGACAACCTTCTGGCGAGCTTTTCAGTTTCTCTAATCGTTTACAGTGTAGCTATAACTTCAAGAATTCCCTCAAAATCAAGGCTACCATAAATTGCTATTGAACATCTACCTTTGCCCCGGCTTCCTCCAGCTTCTTCTTGGCGACAGCAGCTTCATCCTTGCTGACACCTTCCTTGATCGGTTTAGGGGCGCTCTCTACCAAATCTTTAGCCTCTTTGAGTCCCAAAGTGGTCACCTCACGCACGGCCTTGATCACATTGATTTTATTCTCGCCAACTTCTTTGAGGACTACGGTAAACTCCGATTTTTCCTCCTCGGCTGCTGCAGCTGCTCCCGCTGGTGCCCCTGCAACTGCTGATGTAGCAGCCACTGCCACCGGCGCCGCAGTCACCCCAAACTCATCTTCCAGTGCTTTCACTAAATCGGCTAGCTCCAATACGGTCATATTCTTCACTACAGCAATAATTTCTTCCTTTGTCATCGTTTTAGCTACTGGTGATGAAGCCTCCCTAGCCTTAGTCTGCTTCTTCGCTTTTGGTTCTTCGACCTTCTCTTCTTCCGGCTGTTCGGACTTAACCTGTTCCTCTGACACTTTATCCTTCTTCGCTTTTGGCTCTTCGACCTTCTCTTCTTCCGGCTGTTCGGACTTAACTTGTTCCTCTGACATTTTATCCTCCTTCGACTTGTTTAATTCTCGCCTGCATCACGTTCAAAAGACCACGCACAGGTGAACTCAAAACATTATGCAAAGCTTGCAGAGGGGCTTGCAACTGCCCCACTAGTTTAGAAATCAGTATCTCCCTTGGCGGAATAGTAGCAAGACTAGCAACATCCTCAGCAGTAAGCAGCCTGTCACCCAAAATGCCACCTTTTATTTGCAACAACGAGCCTGCAGAACGGATATGCTCCCGCAAAACCTGAGGTGGCTTAATCACCTCATCATAACCAAAAGCTATAGCCACAGGACCCGTCAGCAATGCTTCTAGCTGCTTTTTACCAGCTTTTTCAGCGGCAAAGCGTGTGAGTGTATTTTTTATCACTCGATAGTCTATGCCTGACTCAGTCAAACGTCGCCTTAACTGCACCATCTCCTTAGCTGTAAGCCCACGATAATCCGTAGCCACGGCAATGGTGCATCGAGACAAGCTAGAGGCTAGCTCATCTATCATTTGTCCTTTTTTTTCTTTTAACATAGTCACACTCCTTAAAAAAATAAAAGTCCTTGTGCCATGACACAAGGACCTAAAAATAAGTTCCAAAAACTTCATCAAAACGCACCTCGGCAGGTATATTCTTTAAGCCTTTAGGCACCTGCTGTCATGGGCACCAAATACAAACCAATATTCAATTCATAAAGAACTCAAAGCTAAAATCACGATACTAAAGGCCTCAGGTCTAGCCTGATACCCGGCCCCATAGTAGTCGTCAAAAAAGCGCTCTTAATATATTGCCCTTTAGCACCGCTGGGCTTGGCCTTCATTACAGCTTCCACCAGCGCCGTTAGGTTCTCCAAAAGCTTCGCTTCGTCAAAGCTGGCTTTGCCAATAGGCACATGAATAATCGCTGTTCTATCCAACCGGAATTCTACCCTGCCCTTGCGAGCTTCGGTTATAGCTCTAGGCAGATCTTCAGCCGCTACAACTGTGCCTGACTTAGGATTGGGCATCAATCCCTTGCGTCCCAGTATTTTACCCAGCTTCCCAACCCTCCCCATCATGTCCGGAGTAGCTATAGTCACATCGAAATCAAGCCAGCCATCCTCGATCTTCTTTACAATGTCATCGCTGCCAACATAATCAGCCCCAGCCTCTTCAGCAGCTCTGGCTCCTTCACCCTGAACAAAGACAAGAATCCGAACCTTCTTACCTAAACCGTTAGGTAGAAGGGCTATACCCCGTACCTGCTGGTCAGCACTTCTAGGGTCAACTCCCATCCTCAAGTGCAACTCAACAGTCTCATCAAAGCCAGCAAAGGCAGCTTTCTGTGCCAGTGCCACAGCCTCACGAAGCGGATAAGCATGCTCCCTATCAACAAGATTGGTTGCTTCTTTATACTTTTTCCCTCTAATTACCATGTTTTACTCCACGTCAATTCCCATACTTCGAGCGGTACCCTCTATAATCCGGGCTGCTTCTTCAAGGTTTACCGCGTTTAAATCCCTCATTTTAACTTTGGCAATCTCTTGGACCTTCTCACGAGGCAGCGTGCCCACCTTTTCCTGACCCGCAGTACCGCTACCTTTCTCAACGCCCAAAGCCCGCTTTAGCAGGTCGGACGCAGGCGGCGTTTTAGTAATAAAAGTGAACGACCTGTCCTCATACACGGTTATCTCCACAGGTACAATAGAACCCGACTGTGAGCCAGTCTGCTCATTATAGTCCTTGCAGAAGGCCATAATATTGACCCCATGTTGCCCCAGAGCCGGCCCTACCGGTGGGGCCGGGGTAGCCTTACCAGCTTCAATCTGCAATTTGATAATAGCTTTAACCTTTTTCGCCATTTACAACCTCTGCGCCTGTAAGAAGTCAAGTTCCACAGATGTCTCTCGCCCGAAAAGCGTCAGCATCACTTTCACCTTCCCCTTGGCAACATTTATTTCATCAACCACCCCCACAAAGTCAGTAAAAGGACCATCCACCACTCGGACGCTCTCGCCTTTTCTAAAGCCAACCTTAACTTGAGGTGCACCCTCTGTCATCTGCTTCAGAATAGACCCTACCTCCTCTTCGGATAATGCTGTCGGTTTGTTGCCGCTGCCTACAAAACCAGTTATACCAGGCGTATTGCGCACCACATTCCAACTTTCATCATCCATATTCATCTGAACCAAAACATACCCAGGAAAGACCTTCTTGGTCACCGTTCGTCGCTGCCCGCCCCTGATCTCAATTTCTTCCTCAGTAGGTATCACTATTCGGAATATCTTGCTTTCAGCATCCATAAACTTAATCCGCTGCTCAAGAGCTTTCCTCACCCGCTCTTCATAACCAGAGTAAGTATGTACGATATACCAACGCTTGTCGCCGTTCTTCACAAGTTTAACCCCCACCTAAAAGCAGGCTAGCAACCAATTTAGAAAAGCCCCAATCAAGCAAACCCAAAAAGATGCCCACCGCACCACATACCAGGAGAACCATGATTGTCAGCCGTACGGTATCCCGCCTCGACGGCCAGTTCACCTTCCTCAACTCGCCTATAATATCACCAACGATAGCGAAACGAGACCTTTTTTTGGTGACAATTTGAGGCTGGATTTTCTTGGTCAAAGATTACTTAGTCTCCCGATGGAGCGTATGAATACGGCAGCGAGGACAATATTTTCTCAGCTCCAATCGCTGAGAATCATTATTTTTATTCTTATCAGTGGTGTACGTTCGCTCCTGGCACTCGGTACATGCCAGATGAATGACACCACGCAACTCACCTTTCTTAGCCATCTTTATTCAAGGATTTTAGAAATAACCCCAGATGCGACCGTCTTACCTCCCTCTCTTATAGCAAAACGCAGCCCTGCTTCCAGAGCTACTGGGTAAATAAGCTTTATGGTCATCTTTATGTTATCGCCAGGCATGACCATCTCCACCCCCTTGGGCAATTCCACAGTTCCGGTAACGTCCAATGTTCTGATATAGAACTGAGGCTTGTAGCCTTTAAAGAATGGAGTGTGCCGACCGCCCTCTTCTTTTGTCAGCACATACACCTCAGCCTCGAAGTGGGTATGGGGTGTAACCGAGCCCGGCGCTGCCAAAACCTGTCCTCGTTCTACATCCTCACGCTCTATACCCCTCAGCAAGCAGCCGACAGCATCTCCAGGTTCTCCACTCTCCAAAGTCTTGTGGAACATCTCCACGCCGGTTACCACAGTCTTACGCGTCTCTTTTATGCCTATGATTTCAATCTCGTCACCTGTCTTAACCACACCTCGCTCCACCCTGCCGGTGACTACGGTGCCACGCCCCTTTATACCAAATACGTCCTCTACTGGCATCAAGAAGGGCTTATCCTTAGCCCTGACCGGAAGCGGCACCCACTCATCAATAGCATCCGTCAACTGCAGGATTTTGCCACACCACTCGCAGTCTCTCTTGCCACAGCCACATTCCAGCGCCTTAAGAGCACTTACCCGAACGATGGGAGTCTTATCTCCCGGAAATTGATATTTTGACAACAGGTCCCTGACTTCAAGTTCAACAAGATCCAGCAGTTCCGGGTCATCCATCATATCCACTTTGTTCAATGCCACCAGTATGCTGGGCACTTCCACCTGTCGAGCCAGAAGAATATGTTCTCTCGTCTGAGGCATCGGGCCATCCGGAGCGCTGACCACCAGTACCGCACCATCCATCTGGGCTGCACCGGTTATCATATTCTTGATATAGTCGGCATGCCCCGGACAATCCACGTGGGCGTAATGCCGTTTTTCAGTCTCATACTCAATATGGGCAATGGCGATTGTCAAACCACGCGTCTTCTCCTCAGGGGCATTGTCTATCGAATCGAAAGACCGGAATTGGGTCTCACCACCCTTAGACAGACATAACGTAATTGCCGAAGTCAAAGCCTCCTTCTTTACACAGCCCACAACCAGATTCGAACTGGTGACCCCGTTCTTACCAAGAACGTGCTCTACCTGCTGAGCTATGTGGGCAAATTCCCTTATATTATAATTTTCATATATTATACCGTATGGTCTCAAATTATACACTATTTTATCAAAGTCGCAAACTTTCCGAGATGGTGGAGGGGGTAGGATTCGAACCTACGTAGCCTACAGGCGGCAGATTTACAGTCTGCTCCGATTGTCCACTCCGGCACCCCTCCCAGCTCAGACCTAAAGTCAAAGCCCGAGAGGGGAGTCGAACCCACTAACCTACCGATTACAAGTCGGTTGCGCTACCATTGCGCTACTCGGGCAATCAAATAAACTCTTCGGGCAACCCACCAAACAAACTACGAACCGCTAGTATAAAAAAAGCAAGCGCAAAAGTCAAGGGAACGAGTTGGGAGTGTTTAGCCAAGTCCCAGATGTAATCCCAAGTCTCCCTTCCATACCATCTTTTCAAGCAGCTCGAATTGTTGCATTGACAATACGCCGTTGCTATATCTATAATTAATTGACTAGTGGGGCAGCGGAAATACTAGAAGCTACCGAGAAGATGTAGGTCAAGCTCGGCCCCGCTAAGATATGGAGGAAGGTTACGAAGATGGTAAGAAAGCCTCGGAGGCCTAGAGTCCAGCATATTATCAAAAATCTCCTCGATTCGGAGATCCCAGAGATACAGTCTATGGCCAATAAGTTGGCTGAGCAGATTAAAGACCTGGAGGAGCAGAGTTCTAGGCTCCAAGAATATGTTACCCAAATTGAACATATAACAACAGACCAAGCCAACGCTGTGGCTGAGAACCGGATTGCCGAGATTCTCAAAGATTTAGATTCGGCCTTAAAGGAACTAAGGATTAAGCCAAAGAAAGCCTTGGCCGCCAGCACAGAAGCCAGAGCCGCAGCTTCTAGAATGGCTGTAGTTGAAGAGGAACCTGAACAGGAAGAAGAGGCAGAAGAGGTAGAAGAGGTAAAAGAGGTGGAAGAGAAGGCAGAGCCTGGGTCAGGAATGCAACTGGAAAGGGTAATTACGCCAGAGGGATACGTAGTCAAGAAGGCACGGTGGTAATCTTGGCTTGCTGCCCCTGTAGCTCAGATGGATAGAGCAGCGGTTTCCTAAACCGCGTGTCGGGCGTTCGAATCGCCCCAGGGGTACTAAACGATATTTTGTATCGGACTGCGTGACTTGCACAGTATGCAGATCACGCGGTTTCTTCTTTTTAAATAAGCTGCGAGTCATACCCACATGAATTTCACATGTATGCATGGTCACTTCTCTGAATTGCCTAGTTGGGTCTGCCTCAATACACCTTTAGCTCATAAACAACCGGTGTCTCTTTTAACTTTTCAGCCGACATTCTTCACACTATCTGTTTGCATTGCAATGCTAAGTCACACAAGGTCGTAACTCGATGCTCTAAGCCAGTTGCGCGTAATCGTCCAAGGTGTCTACGTCTATATTCACGTACTCCGAGTCAACCAATACTTCGAATACATCGTCAAGATGCCTGTCAATTAGCTGCCTTCCACCTACGTCGCCCTTTAACTTGAGTAGCTCATTTTTGTACTTGAGTGAGAAAATAACCGGATGTCCCCGCCTGCCTCGGTATATCGGCATAACGATACCTTTGTCCTGCTTTCGAAATTCCTCCAAGAGCTTATCAATGATCCTGTTGCTTATGAGAGGCTGGTCAGCTAGGGCAATCATTACCGCCTGGGCTCTTTTATCGACAAGATTCAACCCTGATATTATGGAAGTGCTCATCCCTTGCTCATAATACCGATTAAAAGCTACTTTTACCGGCTTCCCGCTGATGGTCTTAACTACCTCTTCAGCTTTATGTCCTACCACTACAATAATTTCTTCAGCCTGGGAACATAAAAGGGCATCCAAGACTTTACCAAGCATCGTAGTACCACCTATTGGCATCAACTGTTTAGGTATACCCATACGTTTTGATTCTCCAGCAGCTAAGATTATTGCCGATACCGGGACATTAATGCTCATTACAATTGCACATCTCTGACTTCGATTTCATGAGACTGTAACCAAACTAGCCCAATAACTGAGCCGTTTTATCCATGGGCATATCTCTCAACAAAAACAATCAGGTTTTTGTAAGCCTTTTATACTTTTCCCCTTTCCGTGGGGTAGTGATTAACGGCTCATCAGAACTGGTAACTTTTCTTCGAACCTTTACAATCTCAGCTAATATACTAAGAGCTATTTCTGCAGGTGTTTCCGCTCCTATCGGAAGTCCTATTGGAGAAAAAATTCTATCGAGTTTATACT
>SMTZ1_10004752_pt1 | contig 32028 bp, 40 predicted proteins | sample DeeMarSWOR136_30_FD_25667 | JGI IMG/M metagenome (IMG submission 25667) | reverse complement strand
GACTGCCTTCCGGACGTTGATGTCCTGGAGTGGGCCGTCCTTCGCCATGTTCGTGAAGATGTAGAGCTCGCTCAGGAAAGTCTCGTCGACGAAGAGCTGGGCGTCGGGCATCTGTCCCTGGATGTCCTCCACCTGGCTGTACTCCGGGCCGAGGACGTCTATCTCCCCGGCGAGGAACTGCATCAGCTGCGTCTGCGTGTTCTCAATGACCTTGAAGACGACCTTGTCGATGTGGTCGCCCTCCCAACCTCCCCAGTAGTCGTCGAACTTTACCCAGACCGACTGGGAGCCGTGGTCAACGGACTCGAGCATGTATGGGCCCGTTCCGCAGGCGTGGTCCTGCATCCAGTCCTCCGCCCAGGGGTCCTCCTCGGTGACGTGTGCAGCGACGTAGGTGGGGCTGACAATTCCGTAGGCGCCGAAGGGGTTGCTCATGATGCAGAGGATGTCGAAGTCGGGCGTGGCCACAGTGAGCTTGACCACGACCTCGTATGTGTCAACGGGGATCACGTCCTCGATGTACATGGAGTAGAGCCATGCGGGGCCCCTGTTGACTCCGACCATCCTGTCGAACCAGTACTTGACGGCGCTGCTGTTGAAGGGTGTCCCGTCGTGGAACACCACCCCCTCCCGCAGCTGGAAGGTGATCAGAGACTTGTTCTCGGCTATCTCCCAGGAAGTGGCGAGCAACGGGTAGAACTCCCAGTTGCCCTCAGAAGTGTACTCGACACCGAGGAGAGCCTCGTAGATGTTGTAGGTGACTGTGTCGGAGCCCGAGCCGTAGCCCACCATCGGGTCCCACGTCTTGGACTCGGCCGTGGTTGCGACAACGTAGACTCTCTCCTCCTCAGCCGCGGCCGGAGCTGCGGCCACCAAAGACGAGATCAGGAGCGTCAGTATCAGGACAGCGATTTTATTTTTCGTGGTTTTTGAAGGGTTCATGTTCTATCAAACCTTAAGCACATGGGTTTGAGGATGGAAATAAAACCATTGCGACATGGTTAAGACATAAACCTTGGATTTTGTTCTAAAAGAACCATTAGTCTCAAGTGAAAAAGAGGATTTATCGCACTGTTTTTCGCTAGTTAGGCGATAATAACGCACCCTAGAAAGTCTTATATCTAGTTCGTCTTGATTGCACGGTAAGGTGTGATTTTGGTACTCACAGAGTACGTCAAGGTGAACGAACTCCTCATAGAGGACATGCTTGGACTGAAGAAGGGCGACACGATGCTGATACCAGTTTCCGCAGGCATACCTGAGGCCTACGACATTGCATTGTTGGCCCAGCAGTACGCCACTAGCATCGGCGTCAAGGCGGACATCTTCGTGATTGCCCCTCGCTCCAGGGGGTCTCCACCGAACAGGGAGCTGACCTCGGCGGCTAGGGAGGTCGACGGCCTCTACCAGATGGCTCCCTTCCACGCCCTCGACCTGAAGGTCACCTTCGACAAGTGTAAGATACCCATGGCCTACGTGAGCGAGAGCCCCGGAATCGACGAGAGCCTCATCAGGACTATGGTGCACGTCGACGCCGAGTGGCAGCGCAGGGTCGGCAGGAGGATCGCCAACGAGTTCACGGAGGCCGACGAGGCGAGGATAACCACGAGGACGGGCACGGACTACACGGAGGACATCAGCAAGATACCTGGCGAGGCCCTCTCGGGCTATGCCGCCGACCCCGAGGGCACGCCCTGGGAGTACGTCCCCGGCTCCTGCCCCGGAATAGTGGAGAGGGAGTGGGGTGTGGCCAACGGGAAGGTGGTCTACGACGACGGAGCCTACAAGGGAGCGGAGATAGTTATCGAGGACAGCAGGATAGCGAGCTTCGGCGGAGGCTTCCAGGGTGAGCTTCTTCAGCGCCACCTGGGGGACAGGATCAACGACCCCGACTTCATGTGCCCCACCGAGTGGGGGATAGGCACCAACCCCAGGGCCAGGATGGTCGCACCCAACGGGAGGAGCCTACTGGAGTGGGAGAGGGTCCTCGGCCTGATACACTTCCACTTCGGCGACTCCCAGCCTTACCCGGTGATGAAGGACGGCAAGCTCACGAATCCGGAGTGGAAGCCGGCGAAGTTCCACGAGGGGCCCAACCTCTGGTACCCGACGGTCTACCTGGACGACAAGCTCATCGTCAAGGACGGGGTCATCCAGGAAGAGTACTACAAGAAGTGACACTTCCCTACTCATCTTTTCTCAATATTTACATCATAACCACATTCATAATCATCCACTAATCGTCTGAATGAATGTCTGAACTTGTATGGCTAAAGGCGAACGCCATAGGACCATCCAACCGACGACGTTCAGGATAGTCAGGGCCGTGTTGGACAGCCCGAGGTCAACGACTCTAAGCACATTGAGATCCACGGGAGAGTAAATTAGCCATGAGAATATCAAGCCTGCATCGCAAGGAAGGTGAAGATGATGACATCCTGGAGGAAGTAGATCAGCCACACCCAGAAGAAGCCTCGGGTTTCAAGGATGCTCTTCCCCAGGAACCACCCGAGGAAGCCGGAGAGAGCGACGCCAAGGACGCCGTTCGGTATGCCGTAGAAGTGGCCCAGGCCGAAGAAGGCGGTCGTGATCAGGAGCGCTTGGCGCTCCCCCACGGCTGGCACAAGCTCGGAGAGGGGCGCGGCCCTGAGCGTGAACTCCTCGTTGAAGGCGTTCAGGGCAGCGATCAGCAGAGAGACAGGCATGAGAGGCAGCGCGCGCAGCAACATCTCAGGCGAGGGCCTCGTCACAAGAACTAGGAAGGAGAGAGTGCCGACGCAGAAGACCAGGGCGAAGATGGAGCCGAGGCGCGTCCAAGGCTCGGGGCCATTCATGCCCAGGAGCCTGGAGGGCAGGGCGGGAGCGTCGATGTTGCCCCTAACGAGGAAGAGATCTCGCAGGCTCCGCCCCCTTACCAGGAGGAACGCCAGCACCGACAGCGCAGGGGTCAGCCTCAGGAGGTGGGTGGCGACGGCTGAGAGTGCCCACGAGGCCTGCTCGACTTTATCAATCCAGAAGGGGCTGCTTCGCACGAGGGGTATGAGCCCCCATTGCCACCCTCCGCCGAAGCCGAGGAAGAAGATGAGTCCCAGGATTATGATGTAACCCCGTAGAGGCCTAGTGGACCCGCTGAGATAGGTGAGGGCGAAGAGTAGGGTCAGACCTATGGCTGGAACCCAGTGCCACCAGGAGGGCTCCCCCGAACCCAACTCCCTCCAGAGGATCAACGTGAGAGAGCTCGCAAGTAAGGCAGCCACCCATCCGATGACAGCAAAGTCCCCTGCAGAGGACATGAATTTCTTCATACTGTCCTATATACCTCTCCTTCTGGTCAACTGTATGACCTTATAAGAGCACGCTTCTATGCAGCAACTAAGCCGGATCCGTCTAAGAATACCCATCGCCATGCTCTTGTATTGTGTCCCCTGATCTCGTTGAAATGCTGAATATAGATTAAATTAAACTAAGAGAATAATGTAAAAGAAATGCAGCGCTTTAAACCATGTAGCAGAGAGGAGTTCAAGTGGGTTGCCGAGCATCGAGACTGAAGACCTGACCAAGAGGTTTGGGAGTCTGACAGCCGTTGATCACCTGAGCTTCAGAGTGGATCCCGGTGAGATCTTCGGGCTCTTGGGCCCTAATGGAGCTGGTAAGACGACGACAATACGCATGCTGGCGAGCCTCATAGAGCCCACTGAGGGATGTGCGAGAGTAGGTGGACACGACGTCGTTAAGGAGTCGCTCAGGGTCCGTGAGATGGTCGGCATACTCACTGAGAGCCCGAGCCTCTACGACCGGCTCACAGCAGAGGAGAACATGGAGTTCTTCGCAGAGGCCTACGGCATCACGGACAGGAGTGAGAGGTCGAAGAGGATCAGGGAGCTCCTCGAGTTCTTCGACCTTTGGGAGAGGCGGAACGACAAGGCCGGTGGTTTCTCCAAGGGAATGAAGCAGAAGCTCGCCTTAGCCCGGGCTCTCGTCCACAGTCCTGAAATCCTCTTCCTCGACGAGCCGACGTCGGGTCTCGACCCCAGGTCGGCTAAGGATATCAGAGACCTCATGGAGGAGCTCAGCGAGCGCGAGAACCAGACCATCCTCCTCTCTACACACAGGCTCGAGGACGCCGAGAGGCTCTGCAGCAGGGGGATGATCATCAGGGACGGCGGGAGCCTCATCGTGGGCTCTCCTGACGAGCTGAGGAGGAGGATGACGGGATCCCCGTTTCTAGAGGTACGCCTCAGGAGAGTAGACGAGGGGATCATCAGATCCATCCGAACATTGGAGCAGGTCTCCAATCTGAGTATCGACGACGACGCGAACAAGATGATTGTGGGTTTGAAGGACCTGGAGGATGCGACTCCCCTAATCGTGAGGAGAATCGTGGAAGCGGGGGGCCTGATCCTCTCCGTGGAGACCTTGGAGCCCTCTCTGGAGGAGGCCTACATCAAGCTGGTCGGAGGTGAGGCCGAGTGAGGGCCAGTAAGGTGCTCCTCGTCTTCAGGAAGGACTGGAGGGAGATAAGCAGGAACTGGCAGGTCATGATGCCCATCATCATGGTTCCATTGCTCTTCACCGTAGCACTCCCAGTGATTGTCACCCTGGTACCCGAGCTTGTGAACGTCCCCACCTCTTCGACCGCCTTCCTCGAGCTCATGCTTGAGAACCTCCCCGCCCAGTTGCAGAGCCAACTCTCGGGGATGACGGAGAGCCAGGTGATGACCTACGTCATGCTGCTCTACTTCTTCGCACCCTTCTTCCTCATAATCCCGGTGATGGCCTCGAGCGTCATCGCCTCGGACAGCTTCGCCGGCGAGAAGGAGAGGAAGACGATCGAGGCCCTCCTCGCGACCCCGATAACCGACGGCGAGCTTCTCCTCGGGAAGGCCCTCGTCTCCTTCCTCCCCTCGGTGGCGGTCACGGCGGCCTCCTTCCTGCTCTACTCAGCCACCGTGGACCTGCTGACCTACAGAACCTTCGGGAAGCTCCTGCTGCCCAACTTGAACTGGGTCGTCCTCATCTTCGGCCTCACGCCGATTATCGCCCTCGCCAGCGTGGGGCTGACGGTCATCATCTCCGCGAGGGTGCGGGGATTCAGGGAGGCACAGCAGATAAGCGCCGTCCTGATTGTGCCCATAATAGCCATGCTCCTCGCCCAGGCGTCGGGAGCCCTGATCTTCGGAGTACCTGTGGTGGGAGGCCTCACTCTAGTCTTTGCGCTCATAGACTTTCTCCTGTTCAGGTTAGGCGTGAGGCTCTTCCGGAGAGAGAGTATTCTATCACAAGTGGGATGATCACTAGAGTATGTTGATTAAAAAAGTCAATACCGGCTGTCATCCTCTTTGACAGATTAATCACTTCTGAGACTACGTGAAAATAATTTAATATAAAATCATCGAGTTGATCTCGCAATGACATCCAAGAAATCAATACTCTATTTCCCGGGACCGGGAGACTTCACGGATGAGACCTTGAAGGCTTCCAAGGAACGCGCTGATGAGCTGGGAATTAGGGACATCGTTGTAGCCAGCACCGAGGGGTCGACAGGGCTGAAGGCCGTTGAGGTGTTCAAGGGCTACAATGTCGTTATAGTAACCCACGTTACTGGCTACAAGGGGCCCGGCCTCTAGGAGGTTAGCGAGGAGACTGCTGAGAAGATACGCGCGGGCGGTGGGAGGATACTGACGACTGCCCACGCGTTCTCGGGGGTCGACCAAGCAATCAGGAAAAAGTTCGACACGGTCTACCCGGCTGGGATAATCGCTCAGACTCTGAGGATGTTCAGTCAGGGGATGAAGGTCGTCGTGGAGATAGCGGCGATGGCTGCCGACGCGGGGGTGATACCGGCGGAGAAGGACGTCGTGGTCATCGCCGGCTCCCACAGGGGGGCGGACACCGCCGTGGTTATCAAGCCTGCGAACTCCCGCGATATCTTCGAAATTGTCGTGAGGGAGATTATCTGCAAGCCTAGCAGCCTATAGTTCAACTTTTTTTTCTCTCAATGAGGCTTTTTAGCTGGTTCACTGGCGAGTGCGCTCAGTACATTGGGGGCATTCCACCGGGCATCCCCCCAGGTGCTCCACCCGGCATTCCGCCTGGCCCCCCTTCTGGCATCTTCATCTTGGATGCTGCTATGATGTCGTCGATTTTTAACAACATGGTTGAGGCCTCCGTCGCTGACTTGATCGCCTGGGCCTTCACCTGGAGGGGCTCGTAGACGTCGAGGGCAGCCATGTCCGTGACAATGCCATCGAGAGCGTTGACCCCCACCCAGGCCTCCCCCCTCTCGTGCCTCGACTGCATCTCGGAGATGGCGTCGATGGGGTCCATCCCTGCGTTCTCGGCCAGGGTCGCTGGTATGACCTCGATGGACTCGGCGAAGGCTAGGACGGCCAGCCTCTCCCGGCCCGCGAGGCCCTCTGCGTGGCGTCTGAGCCTCCTCGCCACCTCTATCTCTGGGGCCCCTCCGCCTGCGACGACCTTGGGCTCCCGGACGACGTCGCAGACGACGCTGAGGGCGTCGTGGAGTGATCTCTCGGCCTCGTCGACGATGCGCTCGCTGCCCCCTCGCAGTAGAACTGAGAGTGCCTTGGGGTTCCTGCAGCCCTCGATGAAGAGGAGCTTGTCGTCACCGATTTTCCTCTCCTCGACCCTCGCGGCGTAGCCTATGTCCTCCCCGGACAGCTTGTCGACGCTGGTCACTATCTTGGCCTCCGTCGCCTTGGCGAGGGCCTCCATGTCGCTCTTCTTCAGCCTGCGGGCGGCGAGGATCCCCTCCCTCGCCAGGAAGTGCTGGACCGTGTCGTCGATGCCCTTCTGGCAGAGGAGGACGGTGACACCGACCTCCTTGACGCCCCGGACCATGTCCCGCAGCATCTGCTCCTCGTGCTCTATGTAGGCCTGCATCTCCTCGGGGGTCTCTATCTGGATCTTCGCGTCGAACTCGGTCTTCTCCACCTCCATGGCCGAGTCGAGGAGGCCGATCCTGGCGTCCAGGATGAGCTTGGGCATGTCGGCGTGGACCACCTCCTTGTCGATGATGAGCCCCCGGATCAGTCTGGAGTCGGTGAGTGAGCCCCCGGGCTTCTTCTCCACCTTCACCATGTCCATGTCGACCTCGCAGCCCCCGTCCGTCTCCTCGGCCACCTGGACGATGGCGTCGACGGAAATCTCGGAGAGGTGACCGCTGTGGCCCGAGACAAGCTTGCTCGCCATCGACGTGCTGGCAACCTTCTTCAGCATCTCCCGGTCCTTGTGATCGACCTTGATAGCTATATCCTCAAGTATCTGGAGGGCCTGCGCCATGGCGTCCTTGTAGCCGTCTATCACAATAGTGGGGTGGATCTTGCGCCCCATCAGCTCCACGGCCTTCCCGAGGAGCTCCCCCGTAAGGACGACGACGCTAGTGGTGCCGTCGCCGACCTCGTCGTCCTGGGTCTGGGAGACCTCCACCATCATCTTGGCCGCGGGGTGCTGGATGTCCATCTCCTTCAGCATCGTGGCGCCGTCGTTGGTTATCGTCACGTCTCCGAAGCTGTCCACCAGCATCTTGTCCATGCCCTTCGGGCCCAGCGAGGACTTGACGACCTCGGCGACTATCCGGGCCGCCTGGATGTTCGCGTCCCTGGCGTCCCTGCCGCGGCTCCGCTCGGTCCCCTCCTTCAGGATTAGGATGGGCTGATCACCGTAACCTGGTAGACTCATATAAAATTCACACCCAGACGCTATAGATGAGACTGGAGATTTAAAGTTCTCGCGTTCAGGGGCAGAGCAGGATGATAAAGAATCCTATCACACGTACAAATCTGTATCGATACGAGTGTTTTAGTGCAGTTATTTGCCCTCATCACTCTTGAGCCACACCGGCGCATACATCGAAAAATTTGAGATTCCAGTAGTCACAAATTGTGAGTATGTCATGTATCTTACCTTTAAAAGGGTAAAAACTAATGCCATCTCGATGCAAATTGACGGAGGATGTTAGGGTCTCCCGGAGATCAATAAGGGAGATCGGCAGTGTCGAGGGGAACTTGGTCGTTAACGAGGCGACTGTAAAGCCTCAACCGGGGCAAGACGCGGTCAGTGTCTCCGGCGTCACGGAGTGCTACGACGACTGCTACTTCGGGTCGAGCCTGAAAACCGGGGAGCTGAGGGGCAGGGACGGAAGGATAAGCGTGGACGGCGACCTCACGGCTGAGCGCCTCATAAAGATCAGGCACGGTGACCTGGAGGTTGCGGGCAACCTCTCCTCACCAAAGATGGACGTCGGAAGGAGGGTGAGTGTCAGAGGGGACATGACCGTGGATGAGGCTCACGTGGGCGGCTCCCTCAGGGTGAGGGGGTTGTCAAAGGCCACCAGCCTGAGCGTCGGCGGCACCTTCAGGGCCCAGTCCGACGCTGAGGTGGAGAGTATTGACGTCGGCGGCTCGGTAACCATCGAGGGCTCCACGAGGGGCGGGGTCATAGACGTGGGAGGGACCTTCAATGGGGAGGGCCCCGTCGAGGCGGACAAGATCGACGTCGGCGGCTCCGTTAAGATCGGCTCTGAGATGGACGTGGCCGAGATAGACGTCGGAGGCACTGTGAAGGTGGCCGGGGGCAGGTCGGGAGACAGGATCAAGGTTGGCGGAAGCTTCAGGGCCTCCGAGCCCCTCGAGTTCAGCCTCATAGATGTCGGGGGCACTGTCAGGCTCTCCGGAGGTAAGGGGGGCGACATAGAGGTCGGTGGCAGCCTCAAGTGCGAGGGTGACCTGAAGTTCGAGCACATCGACGTCGGGGGCACGGTGAGGATCGAGGGCAACGCCTCCGGCAGGAGCATAGATGTCGGAGGTACAGCTAGAGTCAGCGGCGACCTGGAGCTGACGGAGACGCTGAGCGTCGGCGGCAGGGCCGAGGTCGGAGGAGGACTCAGGGCCAGGAGGGTCCATGTCGGCGGCAGGATAGAGGCGGAGAAGGTGGAGGCCGTCGAGGACATCAAGACCAACACGCTCCTAACCAAGCTGGGAGCCGTCGCCAGGAGCATCGAGATAGGGAAGCGAGGCGAGGTGGAGGGTCCGCTCGTGGGGGAGACCATCCTGATCAGGGACAGGGCCAGGGTGGAGGACGTCCACGGTCAGAGGGTGACCCTCAGGAGGGGCTGCAGGGCGCGCAACGTCTACGGGGCCACGGTGGTCATAGAGGACGGCTGCCGGATCTCCGGAGAGGTGAAGTACACGGAGCGCCTCGAGGCCGACAGGGACGTCGCCTTCGGTGTGGGGCCTGCAAAGGTTGAAAAGCTCCCTGAGCCCCCACTATAGTCTGGGTGTCCCAGGCGTGAAGAGACGCACTAGGTACGACATCTACATGGATACTCTGGAGACGGTGCGCCGGAAGGGGATGAGCGCCATCACCCGCATATCCTACGGTGCCAACCTGCCGGTGGACAGGGCGAAGAAGATCGTCGGTTTCCTCGCGGATCGGGGGCTGGTCAAGGAGGAGGAGTACGGCGACACGAGGGGATATAGGATTACAGCGAGGGGGGGCGAGTTCCTCGAGGCTCTGCGAGTCGTGAACAGCTACCTCCACGAGGACTACGAAGAAGAAGAGTAGCCCTTCGCAATCCCCGGTCGATGTTCTTTCCCGATCCACGTCATATATAAAGAAATCATTATATGAAAGAAAATTCTTATATATATAAGAATTATTTTATACATTCAGCGGAGATGGGTCTTGAGGGACGAGAGGCAGGAACTGGTGCAGACTCTGAAGGCGCTGGCCAACCCCCTCAGGCTGAGGATCATCGCCTCCCTAACTGAGGAGCCCAAGCACGCCTACGCTCTGGCGAAGGAGCTCGGGGTCTCCTACCCCCTGGCGCATCTCCACCTGAAGGGATTGAGGAAGTTGGGTCTGATAAGGGAGATAGATCACGAGGGCGCTGACGAGGGACGGCCCACGAGGACTTACGCCCCGACCGAGTTCGAGGTCACGCTGACGCCGGAGACCATCCATGAAATGTTCCTAAACAGAGGTGAGAGTTGATGTCCAAGACTGCGTCTGTTACCATTGGCCTTGCGGCCATCGCCATCGGTCTCGGCGTCCCCGCTGTCTCCCTCTACGCGAGCCTGTTCTACGGCTTCAACTATGTCGCCGCCGGCATCGTCGCTATTATCGCTGTATTGACTGGAGGAGGCGTCGCCGCTGTGGGCGTAATCCTGGGGCCCCTGGGGCACACCTCCGACAGGTCTTCCAGGGAGGAGAGGGAGAAGCTCAGGGCGTTGAGGGACCTGCAGAGGACGACTCTTGAGGAGCTGGACGAGGTCAACGGGATCCTGGCCGAGATAAGGGATGTCCTCAGGGCCGTGGAGGAGTGAGGCTTGTCGAAGGGGCAGAAGTATTCGAGGCTCTCGGATGAGGAGCTCGTGAGGGAGACAAGGTCTAGGCTGGGTGAGATGAAGAGGCTCCTCCTAGAGATCAGGGACGCCCTGAAGGAAGCGGGCGGGATCGAGTAGGCCAACGCTCAGCCGTGGATGCGCTCAGGGAGAAGGCGTGAGTACTATGGAGTCTGCTAAGGTAAGAGATGGTTTAGCGGAAGAGGAGCAACTCGAAAAGGGTATCCTAGAGCGCCTCAGATCAGAATTCGGATTCATACGGGGCAACTTCCTCGTCATGGTCCTCAGCTGGCTCATCCTGGATTTGGCCAGTGAGATGCCGTCAACCTATTACCCCAAGTACGTTGAAGCCCTTGGTGGGACGGCGGCCATCATAGGCCTCATAGGCGCCGCCGAACTGGTGGCCAGAGCCTTCGTCCAGATCCCGGGGGGATACCTGGCCGACAAGTATGGGAGGAAGTGGCTCATATTCACGATGACCTTCTTGGCCGGTATCGCACGCGTTTTCTACGTCTTCGCTCCCAGCTGGGAGTGGATCTTGGTCGGCGCGATCATGTGCGGATTCGCTGGAATATACCAGCCGGCCCTGAACGCGATAATCGCGGACTCCGTCCCCAAGGATAAGAGGGGGATGGGCTTCAGCATAATCCAGCTCATCGCCGGAGCCTCGACCACGCCCGCCCCCCTCATCGCAGGCTACCTCTACACCAAGATGGGCCTTGTGCCCAGCGTGAGGCTGTCATACATCGTCGTAGTGATCAGTTTCATGGCCGCCACGGCCCTTCGCTCGAGGCTCAAGGAGACCGTGGAAGAACCGGAGAAGATCAACCTGTCGGAGATGCTGAAATCCTATTCCAGCTCCTTCAGGGAGAGCATAAACGTGTGGAAAATCGTGCCCCGGGGAGCCTTTATACTCTTCCTAGTCTTCATAGCCACCAACTTCACGTCAGGACTCTTCCAGCCTATATTCACGCTATACATTCTGGACGACCTCGGAATCGATTTCTTAGCCTTCTCATACTTGATGACCACCCTCTTCGTCTCAATTATCTTGCTTGCCCTGCCCGCAGGGAAGATCATCGACAAGGTAGGGAAGAAGAGGCCACTGACGGCCGCTTTTATCATATGGGGTCTAGCAATCCCCCTCTTCATCTGGGGCGACTTCTACAGGTTGATAGCTGCGATGAGCCTGATCGGTCTCATCCAGGTTCTCATCAACGGCTCTGCAATGGCTCTCACAGCCGACCTAGTGCCTCGAGAGCACCGGGGTAAGGTCAACGGCTCGAGGGGCTTCTTCACGATGATCGCCCTCTCCCTAGGGATGTTCGCCGGGGGCTGGCTCTATGACAACGTCGGCCACCAGATACCATTCCTACTCCAGTTCGTGCTGATAATACCCCCGATACTACTCGTTTACTTCTTCATTGAAGAGCCGAAGAAGGCCGAGATAAACGGTGCATAGAATGGACTTGAGGTCGTACGTCCCAGACAGGATATCGGCCCAGGCCAAGGTATTCCTGAGTGCGAGCATCCTGAACGGCCTCGGTAACGGCATGGTCAACGTGGTATTCCAGCTCTACCTGGCGACAATGGGGTTCGAGAGCAAGGCCCTGGGGATGATGACGATGATGAACGCCCTGGGCACGGCCATCGTGACGATCCCAGCGGGCGTGCTTGCAGACAGATATGGTAAGAAGAGGATCATGATTGTGGGTTTCGTGCTCACGATCTCGGCTATTTCACTCGTCCTGACTGCTAGGACTGGCGAGATGTTCATGGCGGCCTTCTTCCTCATCGGCCTCAGCAACGCGGCCTTCGTGGTGATTACCCCACTCTACTCCTCCTTCTTCGAAGACAGCGACATGGACAGGGCCTTCGGCATCTATGGGTTCCTCAACATCGTCTCGATGTCCCTGGGCAGCCTGATCGGGCATCTCCCCCCGATACTGGTCAACAGTTACGGTTTCAGCCTCCAAAGTTCCTACTGGATGGTGATAGCCTTGGGCGCTCTACTAATCACTCTCCAGACGCCCCTATACCTCCTATCCCTGAGGGGCGTTGATGGGCCCAGCGGGAACGGCGGATTCAAGATCACCCTCAAATCCAAGGGAGTCGTGGCCAAGTTCTTCATAATATACTTCATCAGCGTAGTGGGGACAAGCACGTTCTTCAGCCTATTTCCGTTCTATGTGAACAAGAAGTTTGGAGTCAAGTCGGACGCCCTGGGGACTCTTTTCTTCCTGTCTAACTTCGTGTCAGCGGGTGCGAACGTCGTCTCTCCGAGGCTGTCCAAGAGGCTGGGTACCCTCAGGAGCATCGTGCTCACCATAGCTCTGGCGACACCCTTCTACTTCCTCATCCCCCTCAGCACGAGCTTCACCATGGTCTCCGTGGCCTACATACTTCGCCTTGGTTTTCGATACGTCGCCGACCCCTTAGCCACCTCCCTCTACATGAGGCTCATCAGCAAGGATGAGAAGTCGACAGCTAACAGCATGAGGATGATGGCCCAACAGGTGGGAAACATCGTTGCCCCACCCCTTGGAGGACATCTGATGGAGACGAATCTGGACCTCCCAGCCTACCTTGGAGCCTCCTGCTACGTGGTCCTGGCGCTGTCCTTCTATATCCTCCTCAGGGGTGAGGAGGAGAAGACCACAGCTGACATGATCCAAGAAATTCAAGAATAATTGTCCTATATTCTTATTGGGTTAACGAATCTACTCCCATTTAGAGGCATGGATCTACAACGAGAGAGCAGAGTTTTAAGTCAAGAGACTTCACAGAGTAGCTGAGTGTCCGAGATGGATAGACCCGACAAGACCATGTACTTCCTCAAGATCGCCCTAGCCGTGGCCGCCAGGTCCACCTGCCTCCGCAGGAGGTTCGGTGCAGTCGTAGTCCAGGGCAACACGATCGTCGGAACAGGCTACAACGGCAGCGCCAAAGGGGTCATCAACTGCGTCGAATCCGGCTGCATCAAGAACGTCATGGATCTCCCCACGGGCAGCGCATACGACTTTTGCCCTGCAGTCCACGCCGAGGAGAACGCGATCATCAACTCCAACAGGGCGGACAGGATAGGCGCCAAGCTCTACCTGGCAGGTCTCGACGTGGAGGACAACCTCACCTTCGCCAGCCCCTGCCAGAGGTGCAGGAGGAAGATAATCAACTCGGAGATAGACGAGGTCACGAGGTCATCATCCTCGACGACAAGGGCAAGCCCATCAGCTACAGAGTCTCCGACTGGGTCCAGGAGGACACCGACTGGTACCTGATGAAGCTAGAGGAGCAGGGCGTCAAGGTCTCCAAGCAGACGACACTGAAGCCCAGCACATGAACTCAGCGGGGATACACGCATTAAATCAACTCACACTACCCAAGCTAGAAGAGGGGAGGGGGGGTCAAGCATCCGTGCGTGAAAAAGGCGCCAAACAGCCAAAGGAACCAGAAAATCTCTCCTCTCAGATCGGATTCGATATAATAACGTGCTTCTAACCTAACAAAGGCGACAGATAAGACGAGCACTAGCACCCCGAAAGGCAATAAACAGCTGGACGACGATCTACATGACAACGTAGGGGTTAGAATGAGATTCAGGGACAGAGACGCGCCCGTAACCCACGACGGCCTGATATTCAGAACATACGGGTACGACCACCCCGAGGACGCGTGCTTCTGCGACCTGGAATACGCCCCAGAGACCGAGTACTCTACGGACGACCCCCGAGCCCTCAGGGACGGCCTCCCCACAAGACACTACAAATTCTACTTCGACGGCGGCCTACGGTTCGCCCTCAGCCACAGCCCGCTCTACGCCCTAAAACACAGGTCCCTGAACCGCCTGATGGCGGGAGTCACCCGCGACCAGATATCCCACGTGGTCGAGCCACAGGAGCGCCTAAAAGAGCTGCTCAGGACAGAGGGTGACCCACTCGTCGAGGCAACCAGGGAGGTGCTCGACATGATCACCCAGAGCTCAGCCCTCACCGTCGGGGACTTCGGAGTATTCGGATCCCTCGCCCACGGATTCCACAACCCCAGGTACAGCGACATCGACCTCCTCATCTACGGGGCGAGGCAACTCCGGGAGCTCAGGTCCACCCTGGGCGACCTCTACGACAAGGGAGTCATGGCCAACGAGTACGAGGTCTGGACCCCCGCCGACCCCCCTGCCCACTGGAACTTCAAGCACTACACGAAGGAGGAGTACGGCGCCTCCCAGAGGAGGAAGCTCATCTACGCCACGACGCAATCAAAGCCCCTGGGACGCACAGTGAAGATCGAGTTCGAGCCTGTGAGGAGGTGGGACGAGGTTCGCAACGAGTACCCCGACACGGAGAGGATAGAAAACCTAGGTAGGGTGGAGGCAGTAGGCGTGGTCCTATCCGGGTACGAGGCCGGTTTCATGCCGTCCATCTACCCCGTCGAGATAGAGGAGACGAGCGCGAGAACACGCCCAGAGGAGATCAGGAGGGTGCTCTCGTACGTCGAGGAGTACAGGCTCCAGCTACAGGAGGGTGAGACGGCTTTCATCAGGGGGAATCTGGAGAAGGTTACCACAAGGGAAGGCGATTTCCACCAGATAACCCTCAGCTACGGCCCAGAATACTTCGACCAGGCGCTGAAACCCATGGCAAACTCTAGTTAAATTTATAAACACACCCTAGGTTTGAAAAAAGAAGGGGGAACCCTGAAAACGAGTCTCGAGAACAGGATAAAGGACATCGAGGAGGAGCTGAAGCTGATCGCGGACAAGATAGAGAGCTTCGAAGAGCTATTCGAGGAGCTCCAGGAGAGGCTCAGCGAGCTCGAGGAGAAGATCAACGAGCTCTCCTGATTCCACCAATTTACCCCCACAAGTGTAAAGCTTAATTTCAATCCAGTCATAGGCGGTATGAGGCACATGGCATCTGTGGAGCACACTTCCAAGCAGATCATAGGGACCAAAGGCGACGCCCTGAGGGGGAGGAAGATCGTCCTCTGCATAACGGGGAGCGTCGCGGCTGTGAAGAGCCCCGAGATCGCCAGGGAGCTCATGAGGCAGGGGGCCGAGGTCTACACCGTGATGACCTCCATGGCCCAGAAGATCATCCACCCCTACATGATGGAGTGGTCCACGGGAAACCCGGTGGTCACCGAGCTCACGGGGCAGATAGAGCACGTGACCCTGGCAGGAGAGCACCCCGAGCGCGCCGACCTCATCCTCGTCGCCCCCAGCACCGCAAACACGATAGGAAAGGTGGCCGCGGCCATCGACGACACCCCCGTCACAACGCTCCTGACCACGGGGATAGGGGCAGATATACCGGTCATCATCGCCCCCGCGATGCACGCCTCCATGTACAAGCACACCCTCGTTCTGGAGAACATCAGGAAGCTGGAGTCCATCGGCATCCAGGTGCTGATGCCCCGATTCGAGGAGGAGAAGGCAAAGATCCCGGACACGCAGGAGATAGTGGCCGCCGTGGTCAAGAGGCTGTCCAGGGCCCGGGACCTGGAGGGCATGAGCATACTGATTACCGCCGGCCCGACGAGGGAGTACCTGGACGGCTTCAGATACATATCGAACCCCAGCTCCGGGAAGACCGGCGTGGCCCTGGCGGAGAGAGCCCTGAAACGGGGGGCGAAGGTCACACTCATCTACGGGCCCGGGACCGCTCAACCGCCCTCCGGCGCCGAGGTGGTGAGGATCGAGACGACGAAGCAGATGCTGGAGGCGGTGCTCAAGGCGCTGAACGAGGGAAGCCACGACGTGGCCGTCCTCTCCGCAGCCGCCAGCGACTACGGCGTGGACGACCCCGAACAGGTGAAGACACCCTCCACGATGAAGGAGTGGCGTCTCACCCTCAAGCCCAGGACCAAGATCATAGACCAGGTGAAGAGGGCGAGGCCCGACATCTACCTCGTGGGATTCAAGGCGGAGTACAACGTCTCCGACGAGGAGCTGGTGAAGAGGGCGAGTCGCAGAATGAGGTCCGGGGACATGGACCTGATCGTGGCCAACGACGTGGCGCGCGAGAGCAGGGGATTCGGGACGGACACGAACGAGGTCCACGTAATAGACAGGGACGGCGGTGTAATTCTCATCCCCCTCACGGGCAAGGCGACGATCGCCGACGAGCTCCTCACCATGATCAAGGAACGGCTGAAGCGTCAAGCACCTACTAAACCACGTCCATGGAGCCCGACGAAGACAGCGCGGGTGACCACCTTCTGGGCCGCGCGGAGAACGACATCACGGTGAGGCTCGATAGAGACCTCTACAGGTACATCAGGTTCCTGGAGGCCACGAAGATCATAGGGCGGAAGGAGGACGCCCTACTGGCGGCCCTCAGGATATTCAAGAGGCTCAACATGCACGACTGGCTTCCCAGCATCTACAGGATGGGGGACGAGAGGGTGCTCATGATAAGCCAGGGCATGCTGCACGACATATTCACCTCCATAAGCGAGAGCAAGCTCTACGACATAGCCAGGATGACCGCACTCAAGAGGAAGGTGATAAAGCCCTACGACCCCGAGCTCGACCTCAACGAGCCCGACAACTGGGGGGTCATCCTGAACGGCCTGGAGAACATGGGATGGGGTAAGTTCACCCAGGAGGACGAGGAGATAATGGCGGAGTACCTGGTCGTCCCCATCGCCTTCCTCAAGGGCTACCTGGAGACCCTGTTCCAGGCGGAGTTCAGCGTCCACCAGACCAGGGAGGGTGACATCTACGTCCTCAGCAGGGAGAGGAGCAAGGCAGAGGTCTGGAGGTAGCTACAGCCCCGTGCACGGGCACCGCTTGTAGGGACCGATCACGATGGTTACCACGGTCCCCGTGACCCCGTCTATACTGAGGTCCGTCTCCAGAAAGCCGTTCAGCTCCTCCATGTCCCTGAAGATGACCTCCACGAAGAGATCCACGTCCCCAGTCGTGCGGTAGAGGACTTGTACGTCGGGATTCTCTTCCAGGTGCTCCACGATCTTCTTGAGCCTCTGAGGCTGAACTCTCAGGCCGATGAAGGCCTTGATGATCCTGCCCAGCTTGTGGTAGTCCAGCAGCACGTTGAACTCCTTGATGATGCCCGTCTCCAGCATGTTGTTGATGCGTTTCCTCACAGTAGCGTCGCTGACTCCTAACTCGTCGGAGATGGTCCTGTACGGTTTTCGCCCCTGCCCATTCAAACTTTTAAGTATCCTTAAATCAAGAGGATCTATAGACATCTAATCCTCCCTTCTCCCATTAAAGGCTTTAAAGAGGCGTAAAAAATTAACATATTTATGCAATTTTTATAACCCGCCCTTTTATTATAAAATTAGTATATATGGTATATAGGCGTTTGGTTTTAGTCGACGATAGGCGAGATGACGTCACTACAATAGTAAAATTTCAACAAAAAAAATTCGAAAAACGTACTACGCACCATTCAATAATTTGAAAGGAATGTATCTCTTACGTAATAACGGGTATCGAAATGGAATATAGAGAGATGGTAAAAAAGATACCTAGAACGATGCGAGGAGCTCTCTCGGAGAAGCTGATGGATTGCCTCTTAGAGACCAAAGAGGGCAGCACCGTCCCAGCGTCGCTGGCCAAGACGATACTGTATTACTGGCAGAGGGATAGACTCGACACGCAGGCAGGCCTGACCAACCTGCTTCACGCCACGGTGATAGCCGATCCGGAGAAGGCAGCCAAGATCATGTACGACATGGGTCTCGAGGAGATCAGCATCGCGCTGAGACAGGTCTGAAGGTAAACAGACGCATAGAGTCTTACGTCGCATATCAGAGCTGAGTCTATGATGAAGAGTTTCGGGATAGAGTTCGTGCCCATGGAGCTGTTCTGGAGGACCACCTACTACACAGTCCAGGCCGAGAGATTGGGCTACGACAGCATCTGGATAACGGACCACTTCAACAACAGGAACGTCTACATCAGCCTCGCGGTGATAGCAAACTACACTGAGCGGATACGGCTGGGTCCAGGCGTCACGAATCCGTATCTCGTCCACCCTGTGATGACCGCCCAGAGCGTTGCCTCCCTCAACGAGGTTGCCCCCGGCAGGGTCATCTGCGGGATAGGGGCCGGAGACAGGACGACGCTTGAGATGGTGGACATAGAGATGAAGAGGCCTCTCAGAACAGTGCGGGAGGCAGTGGAGATCATCAGGCGACAGATGGAGAGGGAGAAGGGCGCTTACAATGGCAAGGTGTTCGTGACATCATCCGGCGCTCGTTTCAATTTCAGGACTGGGGAAAAAGTTCCTATATACATCGGCGCTCAAGGCCCGAAGATGCTCCAACTCGCTGGAGCCATCGGCGACGGCGCGCTGATCAATGCCTCACACCCCGGTGATATCGAGAAGGCGATTAAACAGATAGAGGTAGGGGCAGAGAAGGCGGGAAGAGGCCTCGAAGACATCGATGTAGCGGCTTACACATCATTCTCTGTGGCCGACGATGGTAAAAGCGCGAAGAAGGCGGTTGTGCCGGTCGTCGCGTACATAGTGGCGGGGAGTCCATCAAGCATACTGGAGAAGCATGATATCTCGGTAGAAAAGGCGGAGAAACTCAGAAGTGATCTGGCGAACAGGAGGTGGGGTGAGGCGTTCGGCGCTGTTGACGGGAATATGATTGACGCCTTCTCGATCTGCGGATCGCCGGAGGAGTGCACTGAGAAGATAGACGCCCTTTTTAAGACAGGCATCACCCACTTCGTCACCGGGTCTCCCCTGGGCCCCAATGTTCGAGCATCCATCAACATGTTCGGAACCCAGGTACTACCGCATTTCAAAGAAGATTGAGAGATCCCCTTTTTCTTTTACAGAACGGAAGTCTATCAAATAGGCTTGAATTTAATCAATGTAATATTAGTAAGTCCTGTTGATGAAATAATCAACCATCTCGATGAGTTCAGACCTAGCAGGGCTCTCTTGGAATTTCATGATCTTCTCCATTGCCTTCTCCCGGTACTCCAGAGCCTTACTCATCGCATAACCTATAGACCCAATTTCTGAAAGAACGCCTATAACCAGCTCGGTCTCTTTCTGAGAGGCGCTGCTTACGCCCAAGACCTTCTTTATGATCCTCAGCTGCTGGGGTGAGGCGTTGCTCAGGGCGTGTACCATGATGAGGGTTTTCTTGCCTTCACGGATGTCGCTCCCAGCCGGCTTCCCAAGCGTCTCCTCGTCGGCTGTTAGACACAGAACGTCGTCCACTATCTGAAACCCGATCCCAGCGTTCCAGGCGAAGGAGCCGAGCAGGTCGACCTCCTCGGGCTGTCCTCCTCCCACTATTGCCCCGGTCTCGGCGCAGGCTCTGAACAGTGAGGCCGTCTTCCCTCCCACCATCTCCAGGTAGTCTCCCTCGCTCACGAGGCCGTTGGCGGGATAGGACATGTCAAGGACCTGCCCCTCACACAGCGAGATCGTCGCGTCCGTGACCCTCTTGACGCATTCAATTGCTCGATCGCTTGACAATTTACCCTGCAGGGCGGGCTCCACCATCGCCTGGAAGACCTTTGCGAAGAGAAAGTCACCGCTGGCGATGGCAATAGGCACGCCCCATTTCACGTGGACTGTGGGTTGACCTCTCCTTATCTCGTCGTGGTCCATGACGTCATCGTGGACGAGGGTGAAGTTGTGCAGTAGTTCCAGTGCCGAGGCGTAGGGAATGGCGGACTCGGGATCGCCGCCCACGACCTCGCAGGACTTCATGACGAGGTAGGGACGGAGATGCTTACCCCCGGATAACACTATGTGTCGCGACGCCTCGTATAATACCTCGGGTTTTCTAGGGGTGAGTATTCCCTCTATGAAGGCGTCGATCTTTATCGCGTTCTCTCTGAGCTTATCCGCCAAGGAATTATCCCCATCCATTTGGTTCACCTCGAACACGAGCATAGACAACGCATTTTCTAAATAAGGTTGCCCCCGAGTGGGGAGGTCATTCCCTGATGGAGTAATCCATCGGGTCAAAGCCTCGGAGCCTGAGCCACTCCGCGGTCCTACCTAAAATGATAGCCGGCACCCGTTTGAGCTCGCCAATGTTCTTCGCGCCGACGAGGAACATGACTGTCCTAAGCTCCAGGAGCATGTTCTCAACGTGCTCTCTCAGTGCGTCCTCGCCTTCTACGGCTTTCTCCAGAAACGGCCTCGCTATACCAACTCCGTCCGCGCCGAGGACGATCGCCTTCGCCATCTCCAGTCCAGTTCGCAGACCTCCTGAGGCAATTATCTTCAGAGAGGTGGACTTTCGGGTCTCGACGAGGCTTATAGCCGTGGGTATTCCCCAGTTCCAGAGGGCCTCACCGAGGGCTTCCTGGTCCCGCTTCTCTTCCTCGCGGGCTATGTGGTGCTCCACGGCGGCCCAGCTCGTGCCACCTGTGCCGCTCAGCTCAAGACCCGCCACCCCAACACTCTCGAGTCTAACAGCTTCCTCGGAGGCTATGCCGCATCCAGTCTCCTTCATCACCACGGGTACATGGAGTTCCTTGGCGATGGCCTCTACAGAGGACAGGACTCCCTCATAGTTGGTCTCCCCGTCCACCTGCACCGCCTCCTGCAGGGGGTTCATGTGGATCGCGAGGGCGTCGGCCTCTATCATCTCGACGCAAAGTCGCGCCTCCTTGGGTCCCCAGCCCAGCGACAGCTGTGGACAGCCGATGTTCCCCATGACGAGTGTGCTTGGAGCCCTCTCCCTGACAACTGTGAACGTGTGCTCCTTCGAGGGGTCCTCCAAGGCAATGCGCTGGCTACCGACCCCTATCCCTATCCCGAGTTTCTCGGCGACGGTTGCAAGGGTCGAGTTGATCTCCTTGGCGTAGTCCGTTCCCCCGGTGATGGCTGACACGATCAGGGGGGCCATTAGCCTCTTCCCGAATAGAGCGGTCTCGGTGGAAACGTCCTCGAGATTAATCTCAGGGAGGGCCCTGTGGATGAGCCTGACGTCCTCGAAGCCTGTGCCGATGTCCGCCTCGACATTCTCCTCCAGGGACAGCCTGATGTGTCTCTGCTTCCTCTTCTCTATTCCGGCCAGCTCCATCACCTAGCGAGGGTCGTTCCTGTAACTGGGTCGCCCCGTAGGGCTTTAAGTATCACGTCCCTCTTGCAGGCGTTGACCAGCTGGACCTCCACCCCGGCCCTTACGGCCACTCCGGCCTCGGTCACCTTGCTCCGCATGCCCCCCGTGACATCGGTCGTCAGGGCGCTCCCTATCTCTATGTAGCCCTCTATCTCCTTGAGGGATAGCCTCTCTATCAGCCTAGCCTGAGGGGTGAGCTTCGGGTTGGAGGTGTAGACGCCGTCGACGTCCACTCCGAATATGAGGCGGGAGGCGCGTAGCTCCGTCGCAAGACGGACCGCGAGCTGGTCCCCCGAGAGTATGCTGAAACCCTTCCTGCGGTCCATGACCGCGTCTCCGTAGAGCACGGGGAGTATCCCCTTGACGACGAGGCGGCCTATTACGCCGAAGTCGACTGACTCGATTCGCCCCTCGTCCGTGACGACGAACGAGGATGGGGCCACGGAAAGGGCGGGCAACCCCGCATCCAGGAGAGAATCAATGATTATACTGTTTAGGGCGACCATCGCCTGATGTGTCCTCGCGAAGCCCATGACCTGGCGAGGTGACTTGTATCCCTCCGCGATGCCGTATTTTTTTGCCACGGGGTGGCCGAAGGCCCCCCCTCCGTGAACTATGACCAAGGGTTGCGGCCACGCCGCCTTCACCTCCTCGCTGAGGCGAGTGATGTTCTCCAAGTCTGCGGTCATCGGCTCATCCTTCACGGTTATGACAGAGCCTCCCAGCTTCAGGACCTGCATCACTCCACCCTCCTGGTCATTACTCCGTCGTAGGTCACATTGATTATGTGGGGCACGCCCCTGCACCTCCTGATGGACTTTGCTATGTTTTCGAAGTTCTTCTCCTCCGAGACCGCGATCATACACCCTCCCCCTCCCGCGCCTGTGAGCTTCGCGCCGAAGGCTCCCGCCATCCTCGATGCGTGGACGAGCAGGTCGAGCTTGGAGATCGAGACCCCCAGTGAGGCGAGGATTCCGTGGTTGATGTTCATGAGGTCCCCGAGGCAGCGCAGCTCACCCTCCTTTAGGGCGGTCAGCCCTTCCTCGGAGATGTTGGCCATGGTGTCGATGAGCTGGTTCACTATCTCCGGGTTCCGCTCTCTGAGCCTTCCGACCCTGCTGACGAGTCTTCTTGTGGAGCGCTTTCGCCTCGTGTTGCCGATGACGAAGGGCGGGGTGTTCTCAAGGTTGAGCCTCTCATGGCCTTTCGCCCTCTCGTACCTGAGTATGCCGCCGTAGGTGGAGATGTTGTTGTCCACTCCGCTGGGCGTGCCGTGGACGACCCGCTCTCCCTCGTATGCCAGTTCGCACACGGTCTCCAGGGGGAGGCCCCCGCCGAGAAGCTCGCCGACGGCGGCTACTGTGGCAACGCATATGGCCGCGGATGAGCCCAGACCCGCGGCTATTGGGATCTCTGAGCGAACGATGAAGTTGAGTCCAGATTTTACCCCTATGTGCTCCATGGTTGTCTTCGCCGCGACCTGGAGGGCCTTCAGCCGTTCTCCCCTCCAGGACTCGCCCCTCTCTGGGACGTACTGGTCGCCTACGAAGAAGCCCGAGAATCCGAGGTCCAGGGCGTCGAAGTAGAGGCAGTCGTCCTCTCTCTCTTCGACCACTACTCTGGCCCTCCTGTCTATCGCCAGAACTATCGCGGGTCCCTTGTAAACGACGCTGTGCTCGCCGAAGAGTATTGCTTTCCCGGGGGCCGAGGCTTCAACAGCCATTTTGTGAACCTACCGGGTGATCTTCGCGGCCATGTAGCCCACAACCGCAGAATGGTCTCCTGTTATGTCGCCGCTGGTTTGATATGCTAGAAACTCGGCTTTATTTGCTCCCATCTTCTTGGAGGCCACGAGGGCTGCTGAGACGGGCCCATATCCGCACATGCTCATCCTTCGGCTGCGCACCCATTTTTGGAGTGCGGCCTCGTCCATGGAGACGATCCTCTCGATGGCACCCCTGTCCTTTGCGTTGGCCGATGACTGGCTCTCCATGTGTGTCATGTCCGTCGAGGCCAGTAGCAGGATGTTCTGCCCTGAAGCCACCTCCGCCACTGCCCTGCCGACCTCCCTACTGGTCTCAAGGTCCTGGAAGCCCATGCATATGGGGACTATTCGGGGATCCCCATATATGTACTGGAGGAAGGGCAGCTGGACCTCTATGGAGTGCTCCCTGTAGTGAGCCGACTCATCCATGTCTATTTGATCTGAGGACTCGAAAATCGAGTTGGCGAGCGTCTCGTCGACCTCGACCCTTCCCAGCGGCGTCTCCCAGGCCCCTCTTCCCCACATCGAGACCGGCCCTCCGAAACCTGTGTGGTTGGGGCCGAAGATAACGACCACATCGGGCTTCGCCTCAGAGGCAAGGTGGAGGTAGCTGTGGGCGGCCACGGGGCCTGAGTACATGTACCCTGCGTGGGGGCACACGACGGCTAGGATTTCTCTCTCCGAGGTGGAGGGCTTGGGTAGCCTGCCCGGCCCAAGTTTGTGTTTGAAGCATCCCTCAATTGATCCTCTCAGGCGTTCGGGGTCGGCGGGGTAGAAGGCGCCCGCCACAACGGCACGCCTGACGCCCACTGAGCTCACCCCATCGATGTCTCGAACTCGTCGATGGAGACGTTGAACTCTGCCTCTGGCGCCAGCTCGTTCTTCTCCCTCTTGATCTGCCTGCAGAGGAGCCAGTAGGCTATCGCCAAGGCTCTGCGCCCCTTGTTGTTCGTCGGTATGACCAGGTCAACGTTGGTGAGGCTGTTGTCAGTGCTGCACAGGGCGACCACGGGAACCCCCATCGCTGTTGCCTCCGCCACGATCTGGTTGTCCGCCAGGGCGTCGGTGACGATGACAGCCACAGGCTCGAAATAGTCCGCGTATATTGGGTTCGTGAACGTCCCAGATGTGAATCGTCCCACGAGAGGCTTGGCGCTCGTCAACTCGCAGAACTTCTCGACGGGAACCTGCCCGTAGCGCTTGGAGGAGGCTACGACTACCCTGGACATGTCCACCCTTCCTAGGAACCTAGCGGCTACGGTTATCCTCTCGTTCATCTTCTCCATGTCGAGGACGAAGAGGCCGTCGGGCCTCACCTTGTAGATGAAGGGCTCCATGGACCTCGTCTTGACTCGGGTCCCTATGTGGACGCCGGCTGATAACAATACCTCCTGCGGCAGTAGCAGGTTGTCTGAACCCTGGGACTCCATACTAACTTGCACCTCTAATCTCCTGAGTGTCCCTGTACTCGTCGAACTTCAGGAACTCATCGACGAGCTCCACGTGGGAGAGGAGCATCCTCCTGCAGCAGTACCTCTCGACGCCCAAATCGTCGAGCACATCTCTCGGCGGTTCTCCAGCGGCGACTCTTCTTGAGAAGGCCTCCCACTTGTCGCCCACCACCTTCCCGCAGGAGAAGCATCTAACAGGGATTATCATTATTCTCTTTCCTCGTTACTCACGCTGAATATGATCTGGGATGAATATTAACTTTAAATTTGGTACCAAGCCGAGTCTCTTGGCGCGGGTATTCACTCCATTTCATGCCAGCGTACCTGACCCTATATCAGGGATTCAGATATAAACCTTTCATTGAAAAAGAAAGGGCTAAAGTCTGGCGTTTCAACCCTCCGCAAATAACCTCCGTCTCAAGTTAGCTAAAAACTGCTATTAGTAACAGACTCTAATGCCTCAACTCATGAAAGTTCATAGGAGTACTTCGTTTTCTTCTTAAGCGATTTTATAGTCCCTGAAGCGTTTAGTACATGGATAGCAGCCGCAGAACCCTCTATGCTGGTTACATGCGCCAGGGCTGCCCTCAAGTTGTCCAACTGGAGATGGTTGCACCTCAAGATCCCTGACTGGACCCCCTCGTCGAAGTCAATCAGCTTAGGCTCGGCGAGGGACAGCCCCTCGACGCCGAACAGATTGAGCACGCTCCTCTGAATGGCCTCGGCGACATCATTGTACGCGAAGCTTGTATCTCCCCTCACGGCTATCCAGAGGTACCTGTGCCGCCTTCTCCCGCGATAGACCACTCACACCACCTTTACCCCGGGTACGACGAACCCCGTGCTCAGCTTCTCCCTGTTCCTCTCTACTATCTTCCACGGATTCGTGGACACCGAATCCAGCCAGTCGATCTCTCTGTCGATGAGGCCCATCAGAGCTGCTAGGTCTCGGGGGCCCCTCATGAGGAGGGGGTCGACGGCTCCGCTTGAGAGCACCACCGGCACGTCGTACCGCCTCGCGTTCTCGACCTCACGCCTCAGGATCGGGAGCAGCCTCGACAAGGATGTCGCAGGCGTTCACCTCGTAGGCGCAGTTGGCTCCTGATGCCAGGGACGCCTCCTGATGATCGAACCCAACCTTTCTGCGAATTGAAGCAGATGCTGAAAAATTGAGGATGTCTACCCTGTGGTCTTTTGCTGCTTGACGAGCTACGGGTTTTGAGGCGCACTCGACGGAGACTATCTCGTAGCGCCTGCGAACCCTGTTCAGCGAAGACGTTAGGTCCCTCTGGTTCCTGGGTTTCAGATCGATGCGGCTTATCACGTCGATCCCTTGTCGAGCCCCCCGTGAGTCGCGGATATTAGTTATTGCGACACCGCTGAAACCCAATATCTCGGCGGTCTCCAGAATCAATGCTACCTCACTCGGGGCTCCTGGCTTTAGGTGGAGGTCTACGAACGTTCTCATGGAGAAGTCAGCACCTCCCTCATACATCCACCTCGGGGTTGATAATATCCGTGATAATTGATAGCGCGGCCTCCCCCGGTTCGACTCCGTGGGCGACCCTGATCATGAACTTGATCCTTATCGAGTCGACCTCCCTCAGCGTGGCCTTCCCTCTGAACGCGCCCTGTTTGTCGAGCCTGATGTACAGGTTTCCAGATTTGTCCACGCGATCTTTGATCTCGTCGATGAGACTCTCACGGTCCAGTGAGTTGAGGGAACGTACGATCGCGACGAAGAGGTCCGAGGCGGATCTTCTCTTCGAGCTGCTGAACTTGAGGACTTTGATGGGGTCATTGTAGTAACCGGTGAGACTCTCGTACCTCTTCCTGACGTCGGCTGCCTCATGGTGAAACAGGTTTAGGACGGCCCGCTCTACATTGGCCTCATCCTCGGTGGCGTGCGCGAAGACGGATATCTCAAAGCCCCTGAAGGGGTAGGCCTTGGACTCCCGTTCCACCGACATGCATCTCAGCCGCAAGCGGGTATTCCATTCAAGCGGAATAAATATGTTGACATCTAGATCAGCGATATTTACACCACTATCAGGGTCATCTAGATCAAGGCAGACATAAATAGCCTGTAGCATTTTGTGTACTCTGTTGCGGCCGTGGCTCAGCCTGGATAGAGCGTGGGTCTTCGGATAGACATCTAGGAGAAAACCCATGGTCGCGGGTTCAAATCCTGCCGGCCGCGCCAAAAATAAGAGAACGCTAAATATTAGAAAATTAGAGGTGAGCTCCTATATCGGTTCGTGCGGCTCCTTGGGGAAATTAAGCACGCCCTCGCACCACCCCGCGACACCCAGCATGTGAGACTCGTTGAGGGGCAGATCGACGATCTGGATTCCTAGAGGCAACCCGTCTTGTGTGAGGCCGGTAGGAACGGTTATTGTTGGGAAGCCTCCGTAGCTCCAGGGGGCGTTGAAGGCCGGATTACCCGTGGATTCGAGGCCCCTCAGCGCAGGGGTGGTGGTTGAAGGCGTCACGAGGCAGTCAAAGCCCTCCATGGCAGCACTCACCGCCTCAATGAACCTGCCTCTAATGCGCAGGGCCCTCAGGTAGGTCGAGGCGGGGACCATAAGACCCGCGGCTATCATGGCCCTGATATTCCTCCTGTACCCATGGGGGTCTGTCCTGAACCTCTCCTCGTGGACTGAGGCCGCCTCCGAGGCCATGATCACCCTGTGAGCGGATGGTACGACCTCAAAGACATCGGGCAGCGGGACGTCTAAAACCTCAGCCCCGGCATCTCTCAAGACTTCGAGGGCCTGCTCATGCCCACGCCAGACCTCCTCGTGGGCCAGCTCATGGAAATAGCCGCGAATAACACCTATCCTGGGAGGCCCATTCAGTTCTCTTGGTCTTCCATGCTCCTCACCAGCTAAGGCACTCAGCAATAAAGCGGCGTCCTCGACGCTCCTTGTGAAGAAGCCGACGTGATCCAGGCTCCAAGCCAACGGGTAGACGCCCCGCTTGCTTATCAGGCCATATGTAGGTTTCACTCCCACAACACCGCAGAAAGAGGCGGGCCTGATGACTGAGCCGCCTGTCTGTGAGCCTAATGCGGCCTGGCACATTCCCGAGGAGACGGCTGCAGCGGACCCGCTGCTGGAACCGCCAGGTGTGTGGTCAAGGTTCCAGGGGTTCCTAGTGGGCGCGGGATCAGCTTGGGCGAACTCGGTCGTCTCGGTCTTCCCGATTATTATCGCTCCAGCCTCTTTCAGCAGAAGTATGGAAGCGGCATCGACCTCTGGGACGAAGTCGCAGTAGAGAGGGGAGCCCATGGTCGTGCGTACGCCTGAGGTGTAGTAGATGTCCTTGACACCCACTGGGATGCCGTGAAGGGCCCCCCTGAAACGGCCATTCTCGGCCTCGCTTGTAAGCCTCTCTGCCTGGAGCCGTGCTCCCTCCTCGTCTACGGTGACCCAAGCCTCGAGGTGTGGCTCCAGGAGCTCTATCCTTTTCAGCAGGGCCTCTAGAAGTTGCGAGGACGTGAGGGCCCCACAGTGGATTAGTTCTGACGCCTTTGAGATGCCTAGTTTGTATGCCTCCAAGCATTCAACCCTCCTCAGCCCTGAATGGCTCGTCACGAGGTTCAAGGTTGAAGGAATCGACCCGGATGATCGCATCTGCGATGCCCTCGATGACCGCCCTCATGGACTCGGCCTCCTCAAGGCCCCAGTTAGAGGCGGCCTGGTTCAGTAGTCGTTCAACAAGAGACTCCTTTTCTACAGGTCCCGCCATGTGACCTCCATACTAATCGGCCACTTGAGTACTTATCCGTGATGTCAACACTGACAGCGCATCATCTAAATAGACTCCCTCACTGCAGACATCTTTAATACATTAGCCCATAACCTATCTCAGAGTTTAGAGAGGGAGAGAAGTGGGGAAGATCAAGGTCGCCATCGCGGGCCTGGGGAGCTGCGCATCAGCCCTGATCCAGGGAGTGGAGTACTATCGCGATCAGAAGGAGGGGGTGATACCAGGGCTGATGCACATCGACTTTGGCGGCTACTTCATTGAGGACATAGAGTTTGTCGCCGCCTTCGAGGTGAACAGTCTCAAGATCGGCAAGGACATCTCCGAGGCGATATTCGCCGAGCCCAACCTGTGCGTCAAGTTCTCGGATGTTCCGCCCACGGGCGTCAAGGTGCTTCCGGGGCCCGTCTCGGATGGAGTCGCTCCCCACATGGTGGAGGCGTTCCACGTCCCAGAAGACCACGAGCCTGTCGACATCTCAGAGATACTCAAGGACAGCGGAGCAGACCTGCTGATCAACTACCTCCCAGTGGGCAGCGCGAAGGGAACGGAGATCTACGCCCAGGCAGCTCTGGACGCGGGATGCGCCTTCGTGAACTGCATCCCTGAGTTCATCGCCTCAATCCCCGACTGGAGTAGCAAGTTTAGGAAGGCCGGCCTCCCCGTCGCGGGGGACGACATCAAGAGTCAGGTCGGCGCCACGATACTTCACAGGGCCGTGGTGGAGCTGTTCTACGAGAGGGGAGTCCAGATCGAGTCCACATACCAGCTCAACATAGGGGGCAACACCGACTTCCTGAACATGACCGTGGAGAACAGGCTTAAAACCAAGCGCATAAGCAAGACCGAGGCTGTGACAAGCCTGATCCCGTACGATGTCCCCACGAGGATCGGGCCGTCAGACTACGTCCCCTTCCTTGAGGACAAGAAGGTCTGCTACCTCAGGGTCAACGGCCACGGCTTCGGGAACCTCCCCATAACCCTCGACGCGAAGCTGCTGGTCAACGACTCACCCAACAGCGGAGGCGTCGTCATAGACGTCATAAGGGCCGTCAAGATCGCCCTCGACAGGGGGATATCGGGGCCCCTAACGAGCATCTCCTCCTACGCCTTCAAGCACCCACCAGTGCAGATCAAGGACGACATAGCCCACAACTGGGTCGAGGACTTCATCCAGGGCAGAAGAGAGAGATAGAAGTTACGGGATTGATGGCTCGCATTCTATCTACTATCACGTCTTTTCATTTTCGACAAGTCGTTGATTATGAGTGAGGACGCTACATGTCGACTTCTATGTTTAGCCTCTGGGTCAGCTCCTTGTAGCGGTTCCTGATGGTGACCTCGGTCACGTGAGCTCCCTTGGCTATCTCGCCCTGGGTCCTACGCTCATCCATGAGCAGGCTGGCGATGTACGTCGCGGCGGCGGCGATTCCGGCGGGCCCTCGGCCACTGGTGAGCCTTAGGTAAACAGCTTGATCCAGTATCTTCATGGCGATGCTCTCGGTCTCGCCAGAGAGGGTGAGCTGGTTGACGAACTTGGATATGTAGCTCTGGGGGTCCACTGGGGGGACGCGGGTGTTCAGCTTCCTGAGCAGGAACCTGTAGTTCCTCCCACCCTCCTTTTTAGATATGTGGGCCGCCCCCGCCACCTCTTCGAGGGTGCGGATGACGTTGCACTGGCGGCAGGCCATGTAGATGGAGGCGGCCGCAACCCCTTGGATTGAACGCCCCCTGATGAGCCGCTTACGAACAACCCTCCTGTAGATGACAGAGGCTGTCTCCAGGACGTTCTTAGGGAGGTTGAGCTTGTAAGCGACCTTGGTGAGCTCGGATAGCGCGAAGGCGAGGTTCCTCTCGGTGGCCCCTGAGACCTTGGACCTCCTGTGCCACTTCCTGAGCCTGTAGACGCGGGCCTTCTGCATCGGCTTCAGCTTTCGGCCGTAAACGTCCCTGTCGTGCCAGTCGATGATGGTCGATAAGCCCTTGTCGTGGATGGTCCAAGTCAGCGGTGCGCCCACGCGGGTCCTTTTCTCTCTCTGCTCCTCGTCGAAGGCCCTCCACTCGGGCCCGTGATCGAACAGGGTTGACGAGATCACGTATCCGCAGCGCTCGCAGACGAGCTCTCCGGCCTCGTAATCTCGAATCAGATCGGCGTTCCCACACTCGGGACACCCCGTGATCTTCTCGCTCTTCATCAAGTCAAGTAACCTACCGTTTTGATCTACCCAGGAAAAGGGGTTCTCCGACGAGCCTCTCCGGGTCCTTTATCCTCGGTCTAACAGATATAAACGGGGTCTTCACGGGGCCGAAGATGTCGAAAATCAATCCCACCTTCTTCCCGCCGCTGTTAAAAACGGGATCTCCTATCTTTGCGTTATTTTCAGCCTTCAAAATCAGGTTTCCGCTGCTGCGGGAGATGTGCAGTGCGGTTCCAACCCGATTTTTAAAATTCATAGAACCCCTTCGATAAACTAAGATATTGAAAGAGGCCCTCCTTATAACTCTTTATTGGTTTTAAGAGTTTAAGGCCTTTTTTTTGCCCTATTTACCTTTATTATTTGTAAAACGTCTTTTAATATGTGGGTTTTGGGTCCGGTCTTATTGACAAGTACGACACCTGTCTTCAGCCAGGGTCTCTTCGAGTATGCGGAACCTGGTTTTAATACGGGCTTTAGACCCAAGTCTTCTGCTGCTTTGAATACCTCCTCGGATTTTACGCCTCGTATGGCCTGGCTTCTCGGTACTCTCCTTCCTTGACTTGTAGAGTATTCAACATCGAAATACGATGGCCATATAATGAGCCGGCCTTTCCCCCTCAAACCACCGACCTCGCAAACGAGTATTACGACTCAACTAGAAGATGCGGCCCGGTATAGTTAAAACTATTCAACCTCGTAGACGACGGCGTTGAGTGCGCCATCCTGACCCGCGCGAGACACGATCTTCGCCAGACCGTTCTCGGTCCTCACTATTGTGCCCTTGGTCAAGACGCCTCTCCTGTTGTAATCCACGTTGGCTGGATTGCTGACGACATCGAGTATACTCAACCTCTCGGTGAATCCAGTGGAGGGATCAGATACATTAACGAATTCAGTCGAGACGATCTTCACCTTCGCTGAGTTGTTTCTCCCCTTTTCCATCTTCCTCTTTGTCTCACCAAACACGGTCTCAACCGGGGGTCTCCCTTGCTCGTGAAGTCTTTTTGTCCTGTAGGGGATTTTTCGTCCTCCCGTCTTCTTCCGCTTTTTCAAGCCGCCGTGCCAACTCATACCTAAACCTCACAGCTTCTCGCAGATATCGTTCTCGACTTTCTGTAGCCTTAGATTAAACCGAGATATAAAAGGGTGCTGGGTATCCTGTACCCAGTATCAAGAGTCGGAATCTGAAGGAAGGTCGACAATGTGTTTGGGCATCTCCCCTTCAGCCTTAGATGCGTATTCGTCGTCCATATCTGAATGGGAAAGCTCGTCGTCTTCGTAGTTCCCCCCGTTACCGTTGTCCATCTTGTGTATCTTCATAGTGCTGAACATCTGTCGGAGGGCTATCTTGGATTTCAGCGGGTCGTGCCCGAAACCGAAGTAGTCTGAGAAGTAGGGGGTCGTCTCGA